>OFMJ01000185.1_pt1 | contig 72970 bp, 68 predicted proteins | sample 1541801 | NCBI WGS metagenome assembly OFMJ01 (sample SAMN04209234, study PRJEB22552) | human gut metagenome | biome: gut; material: feces | host: Homo sapiens | place: USA: Oklahoma
ATAACAATGCCTCTCCTATTTGTTCCAAATCATCAGATGGACAAGCAACATTGAGATTACGACGAACACAAGCAACTACATATCCTCGTGAGGAAAAACAGGCAATTCATATTTTAAATAAAACCCGCTGGAAATTCGTGGATAAATTACGGATATAAAAAGGACCGCCTGTTTTAGACGGTTCTTTTACTTTTGGTTGGGGTAGCTGGATTCGAACCAGCGGGATGACGGAGTCAAAGTCCGTTGCCTTACCGCTTGGCGATACCCCAGTAAAAAAATGACGGAGAAAGAGATGCTTCCCTTCCTCCGTTTCAATGGGGTGGATAGAGGGATTCGAACCCTCGGCCTCCAGAGCCACAATCTGGCGCGCTAACCAGCTGCGCTATACCCACCATATTGGCACGCCCGACAGGATTCGAACCTGTGACCTACTGCTTAGAAGGCAGTTGCTCTATCCAGCTGAGCTACGAGCGCATAAACGGCCACTCGGGCTATTTAATGGAGCGGGTGATGGGAATCGAACCCACACAACCAGCTTGGAAGGCTGGGATTCTACCATTGAACTACACCCGCATTCATTCCGCCGCACCTTGTGACGACGGAATATATTATAACAAACTTCATTTTATTTGTCAATAACAAATTTTGAATTTAAGAAACAGTCTGAAAATCAAATTCATTTTCTTTTACGGAAAGCGAAATCATCGCCGGCGGCACTTCATACTGATCCACCAAAATATTGGCGATCTTATCCTCAATTTCCTTTCGGATCTTTGTGCGAAGATCACGCGCACCAAACTTTTTGGTACCCAATGTATCAACCAGACGGTGCACAGCCGCATCGTCATAACCAAACCCGATTCCCTTTTCTTTTAACGCGTCCTTAAGTTCATCTAACATCAATGCCGCAATGCGGTAAAGTGTTTCATCGCTCAGCGGATTGAACACAACAATCTCATCCACACGCCCTAAAAATTCCGGCCGAAGGATCTCAGAAAGAGCGCGCATGGCTTTTTCTTTGGCGATCTGTGTTTCCGCTTTATTAAAGCCTACAATGCCGCTCTTGTCATTCGAACCAGCGTTAGAGGTCATAACAATGACTGTATTTTCAAAATTGACCGTTCTTCCCTGTCCGTCTGTAATTCGGCCTTCGTCAAGAATCTGGAGCAAAACATTCATCACGTCTGGATGCGCTTTCTCGATTTCATCGAACAACACAACTGAATACGGTTTGCGGCGAACCTTCTCGGTTAACTGACCCGCTTCATCATAACCAACATATCCCGGAGGCGCTCCGATCATTCGAGCAACTGTGTGTTTTTCCATGTATTCAGACATATCCAACCGAATTAACGGCTCGACATCATCAAACAACTCAGCCGCCAACACTTTCACGAGTTCGGTTTTCCCAACACCCGTTGGTCCGACAAAGATAAAGGATGCCGGACGGCGTCGTTTGGAAATCCCCGCACGATTTCTGCGGATTGCAGCGCAAACCAGCGAAATCGCTTCATCCTGCCCAATGATCTTGGAACGGAGATGATCCTCAAGAGAAGAAATTTTCTTGAATTCACTTTCCTCGATCTTTGCGGCCGAGATTCCGGTACAAAGCTCGATCACCTTCGCCAGGTCTTCCACAGTTACCTGAATATTGGAGACCTCCGGCTCAAGCTGCTGCAATCTTTCACCGATTGCGAGCGACCTGGACTTGATCTGAGCCAGCTTTTCATAATCCACATTTTCTGTTTGACTTTCCAAACTTTCTTCCTGCGTTATCAAATCCGCTTTTTCCCGCGTTAATTTTTCATATTCGGTCAGCTGCGGACTGCGCAGAGAAGCGCACGCACATGCCTCATCCAGCAGGTCAATGGCTTTATCAGGTAAAAAGCGGTCATTGATATACCGCTCCGATAAAACAACCGCCTGATGCACAATCGCATCGGATGCTTTGACATGATGGAAGTTCTCATAATACTGTTTTACACCCAAAAGCACCTGATAGGTTTCATCTATACTCGGTTCATTGACAGTAACAGGTTGGAAGCGGCGTTCCAACGCCGAATCTTTCTCAATGTTCTTACGGTATTCATTAAAAGTTGTTGCGCCAATAACCTGAATCTCACCACGAGAGAGCGCCGGCTTTAAAATATTCGCTGCGCTCATAGACCCTTCTGAATCGCCTGTTCCCACAATCGTGTGAATTTCGTCAATAAAAAGGATCACGTTGCCGGCCTGTTTTACCTCATCAATCAATCCCTTTACACGGCTTTCAAACTGCCCACGGAACTGAGTACCGGCAACAAGTGCCGTCATATCCAACAAATACAGCTGTTTATCCAACAGGCGAAACGGAACATCCCCAGCAACAATCTTCTGAGCGATTCCCTCCGCAATCGCCGTCTTACCAACGCCCGGCTCACCAATCAGACAGGGGTTGTTTTTGGTACGGCGGGAGAGAATCTGTACCACACGGGAAATTTCACGCTCACGCCCAATGATCCGGTCCAACTTTCCTTCTTTTGCACGCGCGGTCAAATTGGTACAGTAGTTTTCCAGAAACTTCCGCTTTTTTTCCGGACCGTTTTTCTCTGATTTTTTTCGGGTCTTTCGGTCTTCCACCGCTTCCCCTTCCACTTCTGGAAGATTACCATCTTCTTCTTTTCCAAACAGGTTCTGCAAAAAATTGGGCATCGTATCCGCTCCGCCGGGCTCAAAAGCGTCACCGTCGGAAAACGCCATCATCTGATCATCCATCATCTGAAGATCATCATCAGTGATTCCCATGCTGTCCATCATCTGCTGAACCTGAGGAATCCCCAATTCTTTTGCACACTGAAGGCAATAACCTTCGTTTATGGTCTCGCCTTTTTCCATTCGGGACATAAAGACGACCGCCATTCGTTTTTTACATCTGCTGCAAACCATAGGTTTCTCCTTTTATTTTTACAGAAAGCAATGCTTTCAAGGCAATGTTTTCATTGTTGTATCAAGTACTATTTTTATTGTAGCAATCTGCCAGAACAAATGTGTAGAATAATTATGAACAAATCCGCTTCTCACAAAGAGCATGCCAGTCCTCTATATTCCTCCAATAAAATCAGCCATGCCGGAGTGATAAAGATATTTAAACAGAAGTGAACTGTCAACAACGCTTTCATTCAGCCACGGAAGGCTGCCAGCGGAAAACACAACAACTACTTTAATCAATACAACAATCAGCCAGACCCAAACTGCCGCTTTCAGCAATCCAACACCGGCGCCCAACACGCTGTCAAACGCACCAATGACCGGCAGACGATGAACACGGATCAGCAGTTTATCTAACAACCTGCGCAGAATCATACAAATAATAAACACGAGCAGGAACAATATCGTACCCAAAAGCGCAACCACTACAGGCTGAAGCAGTCCCACAATGATGTCGGTAATAGTGGCAGAACCGTTAGCAACCGCCTGCTGCAAGGTCAGTGTTAACTCTTCTTTCGTTCCTACAATCATCGTGAGCGGGCCAGACAGAATTGCCGGTAGATTTTGATACAGCCCATCAACAACCTGCGCGATATTATCACCGCTCCCCGCAATGATCTGTTCGTTAATCAGTGATGTTAACCATGGCCTTGCCATTACTTCAAACAGCATTTCCGCAATCAGCTTTCCCAGAACATAGGAAATGATCACTGCCAGCAGAAACCCTCCAAGCGACCAGAGTGAACGCAGAAAGCCCTTTCGATAAGACAAATATATCACCAGAACGATAACAGCTAGCAATAGAATGTCAATTAGAATTCCCAAACAGCTACCTCCCGACTTCTCACGCCAAAACATATTCGAGTCTTTGCTTTAATAGAACAATTACCACGCCTTTGAAATTTCGCCGAGTCCTAAAATATAAACATTCGAACCAACACGGACAATGTTTTTCGCATCGCTTCGAACCTCTACGGAATTATTTTGGTTCATTCGCTGGTCATAACAAAGCAATTGTTTGCCGGTCAGCAGATAAACCGAACCATTCCCGGCTGTAATCCACTTCACTTCTTCTGTAAGCACAACGCTGCCAAGCACATCCGCATTCCCGCCAAGTACAATATACTCATGTTCGGCCGCATTGGCTGATGACGCCAACGAAAGAACCGTAATCCCGCTATCATCCACACAAAAATCGGTTATATAACGATTATAAACATATTCATTTTGTATTTCGCCGGACGAATTGACGATGACCGTTTTGGTGTCGCCCACTACACACAATCCACCGTTTGAGAGGTAGCGGATGGAAAGGATCATCATATCAGGAAACTGTACCTCTTTTACTTCCTGATCTGACCCCTGCCCAATATCCATCAACGCTACTGTGGAAACAATTTTTCCTTCCTGCGCACCAATACAGGCAACCGCAAGATTATTTGAGCCGGATTTTAGCGCGACCTGATTGACCTGGTAATTCGATGAATACCATTTAAAAAGCTCTTCTCCTTTTTTGCTGAAAACAGTGACCGAACCGGCATACCGCTCTTCCTGAGAAGCGATTGCCGATGTTCCATCTGAACGCACTGAAGCACAAATAATCTCATTGGAAAAATCCTGTTCAAATACAGTACCAGACTGATCCGTCAACCGGAAGTTATTTCCACTGCGATCATACAGCAGAAAGTAACTGCCCTCACATGAAACAACCGGATTGGTATAGCTATGCGGTGCTTCAAGTACAGTTTTTCCAGACGTATCATATAAATACAGCTTGGAATCCGTCACCATCGCAAGAAGTGAATCCGATGCCACAAACTGACTGGGATGGTCTCCAAACAACTTTTTGGGGAAGCCACTGGAACCTGCCTGCTGAGTTTGTGTGTTTTCCTGCCCAAGCTCCCCGATGTTGCCCAATTCAAAATAATTCACTGCAAAAACAAGTACAACAATTACAGCGACAACCCCGGCAAAAACCAACAATTTTCGGCGTCTGCGCTTTTTTCGTCGCATTTTGCGATATTGTTCAATGTCATTAACCGGATTAGGCTGCTCACGTTTTGACGCTGCGATTGTAATCACCACCTGTCATAAAATACACGATTTAAATAAAGCCCACATGGCGAAACTGTTTTTCCTGCTAAGGAACGCTGTCTGGATGCAATGACTTCATCCAATTGGCCAACTGCCAAGCGTCCTTCATTTATCTTTAACAAAGTCCCTACAAGAATACGGACCATATTGTATAAAAAGCCGTCACCACATACGGTAAACAGCACCATATCATTCTGCCTCACTACATCAAAACGGGTCAGGGTGCGTACAGTATCGGCAACATCTGTACCCGTATTGCTGAACCCTGCGAAATCATGAGTACCCAGAAAATGCTTTGCCGCATCATCCAGCAACGAAACATCAACCGGGCGATGATAATGGTAAACGAGTCCGTCATAAAAGGGGTTGCGAATCTCACTGCAATACAGCCGATAAACATACTGCTTACCCACCGCATGATAGCGGGCATGAAAATCAGCAGGCACCTCACGGCAATCGGTTATGGCAATGTCATTTGGCAATACACGGTTGAGCGCACGCGCAAACCGTTCGGCCGGAATGGTGCATTTGGTGTGCATATTAAAAAAATATTCTTCTGCGTGAACCCCAGCATCCGTGCGTGAACAGCCAATGATCCCATCTCGCACACCGGTCAGCTTTTCAATTCCGTTCTGCAGCACTTCCGTCACCGTCAAAGCATTCTGCTGTACCTGATAGCCATGATAATTCCGTCCGTCAAAGGTACAGCGAAAAAGCAGATTTCTCATCATCCACCTCAGAATACAACCGGAACGAATAGATTGACCAGTATGACTCCAACGATACATCCGGTAAGAATAAGCGCCCCATAAAGATCAATGAGCCCAAGGTGCATCTGACGCAGCCTGGTACGCCCTTCACCGCCGTGATAACACCGGCATTCCATTGCCATGGCAAGGTCATCCGCCCGGCGGAAAGCCGAAATAAACAGCGGAATAAGAATGGGCACCAAAGCCTTTGCCCGTTGAATCAGATTGCCTGACTCAAAATCCGCGCCTCTGGCTTTCTGAGCGGACATGATTTTGTCGGTCTCTTCAATCAGAGTCGGAATAAACCGCAGTGCGATTGTCATCATCATGGCAAGCTCATGCACCGGAAAACGAATATATTTGAGCGGTTTCAGAAGCGATTCAATCGCGTCGGTCAGTTCAATTGGAGAGGTTGTGTAGGTCAACAGGCTGGCGCCGGCAATCAAAGCCAGAATACGCACCGCCATAAACACGGCAAGACGCACACCCTCCAAAGTAATTGTCACCGACCAGAACTGCACAAGCGATGTTCCCGAAACAAAGAACAAATTGAGAATACCTGTAAAGATTACAATGGGAATAATGGGTTTAATCCCCTTCAGCATCATTTTAAACGGTATTTTCGCTACCAAATAAGAAATAACGAGCAATGCAATTCCAATCAAAAAGCCAATCGAGTTGGAGACCACAAACAACATGACAATATAAGCAATAGTCAGCAGAATCTTTACTCGCGGATCCAGCCGGTGCAGGAAAGAATTCCCCGGGAAATACTGTCCAATTGTAATATCCTTAAGCATGCTCGTGTTTTCCTTTCAAAAGACGGTTTAAAATTTCCTGCTTTGCCTGTTCAACCGTATACACATTTCGTTCCACCGCATAACCATTGTCACTTAAAGCATGGAATACTTTGGAAATCTGCGGTATAGAAAGCCCCATATGGGAAATTGTATCCGACTTTGAAAACACCTCTTCTACTGTGCCGTAGGTAAACACCTTTGCCTTGTTCATGACAAGCACTTTGGTCGCGTATTTGGCAACATCCTCCATGCTGTGCGAAACCAGTAAAATGGTGTTCTTTTTTTCTTTATGATATTCCTTAATACGCCCCAGAATCTGGTCCCGCCCTTTTGGGTCCAGACCAGCGGTAGGCTCGTCCAAAATAAGCACTTTTGGGTCCATGGCGATAACGCCAGCAATAGCGACGCGGCGCTTCTGCCCGCCGGAAAGTTCAAACGGGCTTTTTTCAAGCATTTCATCCGAAACGCCGGTAAAACGTGCGGCATCCCGCACACGCCGGTCAATTTCTTCGTCCGAAAGGCCCATATTTTTCGGCCCGAACGCAATGTCTTTATAAACGGTTTCCTCAAACAGCTGATATTCCGGGTACTGAAATACCAAACCAACATTAAAACGAAGACGGCGCATCTGCTTTTTTTCATTCCAAATGTTTTGTCCGTCAATAAACACAGCGCCTGAAGTTGGTTTTAACAATCCATTCAAATGCTGGATCAAGGTTGATTTGCCCGAGCCGGTATGCCCGATCACACCCACAAATTCCCCTTCTTCAATGGAAAGATCAACATGATCAAGCGCCGCTTTTTCAAACGGTGTGCCCGCGCTGTAAATATGACTGAGATCTTTGATTTCAATTACTGCCATTTCGATCCCTCCAACAGCTTTGAAAGGCATTCATAGCACTCATCTTCAGTTAAAATATCATCCGGTATATCAATGCCGCTCTTTCGCAGCTCATACGCAAGTTCTGTGACCTGTGGAACATCCAATCCGACTTCTTTCAACTGTTCCACGTTTCGGAACACTTCCTTCGGCGTGCCGTCCAACAGGATGTTACCCTCGTCAATAACAACGACTCGGTCCGCTTTGACCGCTTCATCCATATAATGGGTAATCAAAACAATGGTAATGCCATACTCACGGTTGAGATCCTGAATGGTCTTAATGACCTCACGGCGGCCGCGCGGATCCAGCATGGCGGTAGGCTCGTCCAAGACGATACAATCCGGCCGCATGGCAATGATTCCCGCAATGGCGACCCGCTGTTTCTGACCGCCGGAAAGCTGATGGGGTGAATGGCGGTAATACTCCACCATATCCACCTGCCGCAGCGCTTCATCCACCCGGCGGCGAATCTCTTTCGGTTCAACGCCCAGATTCTCCAACCCGAAAGCAACGTCTTCTTCCACAATCGTCGCAACGATCTGATTGTCCGGGTTCTGAAAGACCATTCCAACCTTCTGGCGCAATTCCAACAGGCGTTCATCTTCAGCTGTATCAATTCCTTCCACCACAACATGCCCGGAAGTCGGTTTTAATACAGCGTTAAAATGCTTTGCAAGGGTGGATTTACCAGAGCCATTATGGCCCAGTACCGCAACAAACTGCCCTTTTTCAATTTCAAGATCAACACTTTTGAGTACCGTTGTACCCGGTTCATCCGGCATTTGCGAGGGATACTCAAACATCAAGTGTTCGGTTTTAATAATCGTTTCCAATCTTCAGCCCTTCCCAATCAATCCAGTGAATAAAAGAGGGTTTACAGTGTATTTGACCAGAGAGCGGTCGACCCGCATGGCAGTACATATCCGCTCTGGGTAACCGTCAGACCAATTTCGTCAGCTGACACACGTCCGCCGAATTTTCTGGCGACCGTAATACCGAGAAGGTATTCCATAACCGAAGGAGACAGCCCTGTGGTATAAGAATTCAAGGCGAAAAACAACGGCTGTTCACTGAGCACTCCGGTACAAAGCTCTACCAGCGAATGAACTTTTTCTTCCAGCTTCCAAATTTCGCCCGAAGGCCCTCTTCCATAAGAAGGGGGATCCATAATCACCGCATCATAACGGTTACCACGGCGAATCTCTCTTTGCACGAATTTCTCGCAGTCATCTACAATCCAGCGAATCGGCTTGTCCGAAAGGCCGGAAAGAGCCGCATTGTCGCGCGCCCACTGAACCATTCCTTTGGAAGCGTCAACATGACACACCTGCGCTCCGGCAGCGGCACACGCAAGGGTCGCACCGCCGGTGTACGCAAACAGATTTAAAACCTTGATCGGCCGGTTTGCCGCGCGGATCACTTCCATAAAATAATCCCAGTTTACCGCTTGCTCCGGAAACAATCCGGTATGCTTAAATCCAGTCGGCCGAATGCGGAAGGTCAGTGATTTATAAGAAATCTTCCAGCTTTCCGGCAGGCGGCGAAAATAGTCCCATTCGCCGCCGCCTTTATTGGAACGCAGGTAATGCGCATCCGCTTTTTTCCAGAGCGGATGATTTTTCACGCCATTCCAAATCACCTGAGGATCCGGACGGATAAGAACTACATCGCCCCAGCGTTCCAGCTTTTCGCCCTCAGACGTATCCAACATTTCATAGTCGTTCCAGTCGTGCGTCACTCTCATGCGTTCAACTGCTCCTTGATCAGGTCTGCGATCTGGATTGCATAACGGTTTGCAATCTCCAGTTCTTTTCCTTCTACCATAACACGAATGAGCGGCTCTGTACCGGATGCGCGGACCAGAATCCGTCCGTTATCCGCAAGTTCCGTTTTTGCTTTCTCAATGGCCTGCACAATCGTTTCATTTTCTTCCAACAAACGTTTGCCCTGCGCATCCGCACGAATGTTGACCATCACCTGCGGGAAGCGCTCCATAACCGAGCCGATGGAAGAAAGTTTTTTGCCGTAATCGCGAACGATGCTCATAAGCTGGATGGCAGAAAGCTGACCGTCTCCCGTTGTTGCATAATCGGTAAAGATAATGTGGCCGGACTGTTCACCACCGAGGTTATAATCACCTTTAAGCATCTCTTCCAGCACATATCGGTCACCGACATTCGCGGCGATCGCATGAACCTGCTCATGGTTTGCAAAATGGAAAAAACCAAGATTGCTCATAACCGTGACGACAACAGTATCATTGTGCAGCTTTCCTTTTTCTTTCATATATTTTGAGAAGATCGCCAGCATTTTATCACCGTCAACCTGATTGCCCTCTTCATCAATGGCAAGGCAACGGTCAGCGTCACCATCAAACGCGACACCCAACTGGCAACGATGTTTTTTCATAAAAGCAGTCAGCGCTTCCAGATGGGTAGAACCACAGCCGTCATTGATATTTGTTCCGTCCGGCTGCGCATTGATGATGAGCGGTTTTGCTCCAAGGCCTTTGAACAGCAATTCTGCCGTAACACTTGCAGAACCGTTCGCACAGTCTACCGCTACCGTCATTCCCTCAAGATTATCATCAAGAGAAGCAGTCAAATGTTTGACGTAATCCACAACCGCGCTCTTCACACGGGTCACGCGGCCAAGTTCTATATTATTTTTCAAATATGGGGTGAGATCGCCATGGATCAGCGCTTCAATTTCATCTTCCAGTGAATCGGAAAGCTTATAACCCTCACCGTTAAACAGCTTAATACCATTGTATTCCACAGGGTTATGAGAAGCGGAAATCATAACGCCTGCATCTGCGCCGTACTTCTTTACCAGGTAAGCCACTGCCGGAGTCGGCACCACACCTAAAATTTCAGCATCCGCTCCGACCGAACAGATACCGGCGACCATTGCCGCTTCCAGCATATCGGAGGAAATACGGGTATCCTTCCCAATAATCAGTTTCGGTTTGTGTGAGGTATGTTTTGTCAACACAACAGCCGCGGCACGGCCAATCTGCATGGCAAGCTCACAGGTAAGCTCGGTTCCGGCTACCCCTCTGACTCCGTCGGTTCCAAACATTCTGCTCATAGTTGATCCTCCAAAACAATTAAAATTTTAGTTGTTCCGGGCCGTCCTCATTCCGGCGGCCTTTGCGCTGCAAATGCAGGTGTTCATATGCAAGATCGGTTGCGCACCGTCCCCGCGGTGTACGGGATAAAAAGCCAAGCTGGAGCAGATAAGGTTCGTAAACATCTTCCAGCGTGACGGATTCTTCGCCTAAGGCGGCGGCAAGTGTTTCCAAACCGACCGGTCCGCCGCCATAATTACGGATGATTGTTGTCAGCATTCGACGGTCGATGGAATCCAGCCCCAGTTCATCGATCTCCAGTTTATCCAGAGCCGTATCAACGATTTCACGTTCTACTGTGCCGTTGCCCATGACCTGTGCAAAATCCCGCACCCGTTTGAGCAAACGGTTCGCGATTCGCGGCGTTCCCCGGGAACGCTTCGCCAGTTCCATGGCGCCGTCCCTCGTGCAGGAGATTTCCAGAATGCCGGCAGAACGCAGAATAATTTCCGCGAGCTGTTCCTGTGTATATAGCTCAAGCCGTAGCATAACGCCAAAGCGGTCACGCAGCGGCGCCGTGAGTTGCCCTGCGCGGGTCGTCGCCCCAACTAGTGTGAATTTAGGCAGATCAATGCGAATTGAACGGGCGCTCGGTCCTTTTCCAATGATAATATCCAGCGCGTAGTCTTCCATGGCCGGATATAAAACCTCTTCAACCGCGCGGGAAAGGCGGTGGATCTCATCAATAAACAGAACATCGTTTGGGCTTAAGTTGGTCAGAAGCGCCGCAAGATCCCCTGGCTTTTCGATGGCAGGGCCTGAGGTGATTCGCACATTGACGTTCATCTCATTGGCAATGATACAGGAAAGGGTTGTTTTACCCAATCCAGGCGGTCCGTAAAGCAACACATGGTCGAGCGGTTCACCACGCCCTTTTGCCGCTTCAATAAACACCGAAAGATTTTCTTTTACTTTATCCTGCCCAATGTATTCCGAAAGCGTTTTCGGCCGCAGGCTGTATTCAACATCCACATCATCGGTCGTGCTTTCGGCCGACATGATGCGGTTTTCAAAGTCCATATTGCTGTCAAACATTCAATCACCCCTGTGCGGCAAGTGCTTTCAACGCCGATTTGATCAGTTCTTCTACCGGCAGCGAGGGGTCCAACGCTGAAACAACACGTGCTGCCTGTGACTGCGGATAACCCAGCACAACCAATGCGCTGATCGCTTCCGACAGATTGCCTTGCCCGGAGATTACTCCGCTGACCGAAACATTTGAATTCACAACACCGGTCTCCAGCTGCTCTTTGGTAATTTTATCCTTTAACTCCAAAACAATGCGCTGAGCGGTCTTCAGGCCTATGCCTTTTGCGGCGGTAAACGCCTTACTGTCACCAGTCGCCACACACAATGCAAATTGTTCAGAACTGATGTTAGAAAGAATTGACAATGCCGCTTTGGGCCCAACCCCGGAAACCGAAATGAGCATTTCAAAACATTTCCGCTCGCTTAAATCGGCAAAACCGAACAGTTCCACCCCGTCCTCGCGAACATATAAATGGGTATATAATTTTGCCTCACTGCCTACTTCCGGTAAGCGGCTCATCGTTTGTGTGGTAGTGCGCAGGCCATACCCTACCCCCGCGCATTCCAAAACGGCAAGATTCGGTTCCAAATGAACCAGTGTTCCACGTAAACTGTAAATCATCAGCGAAGCATTCCTTTAATTATTTTTTCATTGATTTTAGACGGAGCCGCATGCGCGTGGCAGATCGCGATGGCAAGCGCATCTGCCGTATCATCCGGCTTCGGCACCTCACGAAGATTGAGCAGACGCTTGGTCATATCCATCACCTGCGCTTTGATCGCGCGTCCATATCCCACAACCGACTGCTTTACCTGAAGCGGGGTATATTCATACACAGGGACTCCTGCTTTGGTCGCTGCCAAAATAATGGCCCCTCTGGCCTGCGCTACGTCAATTACGGTTTTCTGGTTGGAGTTAAAAAACAGCTTTTCCACAGACATCGCTTCCGGCTTATGTATGGCGAGAATCTGAGAAAGGTCCTCGTATATAGTAAGAAGACGCTGTTCAAACGGCATTCCTGCCGGCGTTGTAATGGCGCCGTAATCCAACGTTGTAAAGCGATTGGAACGATATTCAATGACTCCGTAACCTACAATTGCATAGCCCGGGTCGATCCCTATTATTTTCACCTTGCAATATACCTCATTTATTGATTGCTTTGTTGAAAGCAATCCCTAGCATTCAGCTTATACATAATCTATTGTATTATAGCACAAAAAACATCGTTAGGCAACCAAACTGGATTTCACAAAAGGCGTAAATAAACAGATTTTTTCATTCATTAAAAAATTTCATCAGCAAACCCTCACACAATTTTAGGAGTCTGCAAGCACACTATTAATTTCATCATAATCTATTCTTTTGATTACAATAAAAGGACTCCAAAAAATAAAGCGATGCACTTTGTGCACCGCTTTATTGTATGAGCATACAGCTGATTATTTTACCCGAACGATCTGATAACTTCTTGTACCCACACCGATTTTTTCAGCGTGCTCCAAGCAAGCTTTCCAGTCGCTTTCCGGTGTTGTGTTTACGAAATGATCGTGATGGTCGCAAAAACCGTCCGCATGCATATTATCATACAGCAAGCTGCCCGGATTGACAGGCTGTGCATTGCAGGCGTCAGCGCAAGCCATATCCAACGCGACCGGGTCAAACGACGCAAACATGCCAATATCCGGAACAATCGGAGCATCGTTTTCAGCATGGCAATCACAGAACGGAGATACATCCATTACAATGTTCACATGGAACTGCGGACGGCCATCTACAACCGCTTTCGCATATTCCGCCATTTTCATGCCAAGCTCTTCCGCTGCCTGATAGTTCGGGTTTGCAATCGCGTCAAACGAGCAGGAGCCAATGCAACGTCCACAGCCCACACATTTATTGTGGTCAATACTCGCTTTGCGATTCTCATCAAACGAAATCGCACTATGCGCACAATTCTTGGCGCATGCTTTACATCCACGGCAGATGCTCTGGTCAACTTCCGGTTTTCCGCCGCAGTGCTGCTCCATCTTACCGGCACGGGAACCACATCCCATACCAAGGTTTTTGATTGCTCCGCCAAACCCGGCAAGCTCATGCCCTTTAAAGTGATTGAGCGAAATGATAACATCTGCATCCATAACCGCACGGCCAATGCGCGCCTCTTTTACATAAGTGCCACCCTCAACCGGTACAAGCACCTCATCGGTGCCTTTCAAGCCGTCCGCAATGATGACATGGCAGCCGGTGGAAAACGGCGAAAAACCATTTTCATACGCAGCGTCCATATGATCGAGCGCATTTTTCCGGCGGCCGACGTAGAGCGTATTGCAGTCAGTCAAAAACGGCATACCGCCTTTTTCTTTCACAAGATCTGCAACAGCTTTTGCAAAATTCGGGCGAAGGAAAGCCAAATTCCCAGGTTCGCCAAAATGGATTTTAATCGCGGTAAATTTCCCCTCAAAGTCGATGTTGCCAATGCCGGCTTTTTCCATCAGCCGTCTCAGTTTTAAAAGAAGAGTATCTCCCTGATTCACTCTCATGTCGCAGAAATAGACGTTAGACTGGTTCATTTTCTGTTCTCCTTTTTTGGATTCATTGGTTTGTTCCACAAAATAATTTTGAGGAATTTACGGCTGTGGTTTCAGCGTCCATATTACGGAAAAATCACGTTTTGCCGTAATATCAAAACGTGATTTTTCTATTTTCAGCTGAAATCACAAAAATGGACAAACCATTTATGGTTTGTCCATTTCATCTGGTTGGGGTGGAAGGATTTGAACCCTCGGAATGACGGGGCCAGAACCCGCTGCCTTACCACTTGGCTACACCCCAATAAATATTGTTCCGTCGCGGAACGGTTTTAATTATACACGGTTCAAATCAGTTTGTCAAGCAGTTTTTTAGAAAAAATAAAATAAGTCATCAAACCAAGGATATTCCAAACAAGAAAAGAGAAAACGCCGCAGTGACGAAAAGCGTTTTCTCTTTCTTCTTCATCAATCGTACAGGCGCTCATAATCATTAGCGTTTTTGCAACACGGTAACTGCCTGTTCCATTCTTTCACAAAACTCTTCCATCTCTCCCTGCTCTGGTGTATCCATGTGATAGCGCACCCGTTCATACAACGGGTTTTCCGCTTCCAACACCATAGAAAGCGAAGGATCTTTTAACTTGCTTTGCACCTCTTCTACGGTATCAGCAACAGTGATATTTTCATCCTCACGCCGAATATGGCTAAGCAATAACAGGTAACCCTGACGAACCTTTTCAGAAGAATCGTCAAGTGCTCTCCAGTTTTTAATTTGTTTACGCAAACTGCGTTTTGCCTTTTTTCGCCGAAGATTCTCTTCTCCTGTATTTTGCAATTCTTCAACAAAATCTGAATAATAAGCATTTTCTTTCTGGGCGGCATTAATATTTGCAGAAACTGGAGAAAACTTAGCCAAAAGCAACTGACAACCTCGTTTCAAAAAGTTGCCGGCCTGCCTTAACCAACGTCTTCCGAATTTTGTTAAGAGCAAAATGATTACAACGGCAAGCGCAACGATCAGCAGAATATTCAACCAATCAGCGGATTCACTCAAAGGCAGGTCCATCCCCCCCTGAGGTCCTTCGGAACCTTCCGGCGCAGCTGTCATGCCACCCATTGCAAAGATAGACGACAGCCAGTTTACAACAGCAACCAACACGTCTCTGAACAATTTTACGAGCCAGACAAGCGCATCAACAATCTGTCGGTAAAACAATAGTCCAACAACCAACAGAAGCATAATGCCGCCAATCAAAAACATGTTATAGAGCCGAACTTTTTTTGGCAATGATGCTTTGCTGTGCTGCATAGATTCCATCGTTCGGTCCAGATTTGACTGGTTAAGCAAAAAGCCGGCGCTTACAGTAAGAAAGATGAACGCTACGGTTATCGGAAGGATTTGAAATTCAGAATGGTCTGCCAAAAGATAAACAGCAAGAATACCAAGCAGGAAGAAAATGCCGGCGATTACATATTCCAGCAAACTGTAAATATCGGTGTAATCTTTTCCGGCAGATAGAAAAATGCGAATCCAGCACAAATAAAACAAAATGCCCTGTACAACACCATAAAAAGGGTTTTCCCACCACAAAAAAAGATATAAAGCCAAAAAAAGCGCGGCTGACAAAACATATAAAACAATCATGAGCCGGATGTAACCGTCGAACTGCACCCGAGGCATATTTTGCAGCACTTCCCGATCCATCTCAATGGTTTTTCTGGGGTGCTTTTTCTCATACCAATGCAGAATAAAACGGCACCCTGCGCCAAAAATTGCCGAAAACGCAACGCCTCCGACAGCCGCTCCAAACTCCGGCCAGCCATATCGACCAGTCAAAATAAGATCAAACACCATGCAAACCGGAAGAAACGAAAAGTTTTTGAGAAAAAGCGCCCAGGCACGAAAACAGATTTCCCGTTTAGTCTGTTGCATGATGTTTCACCGCCTCTTCCCGCAGATAATAAACGTCGCAATCATCTGGAAACTGTTCTGTTTCCGGACGCAGGACCAGAATTTTCACATGCCGCCCTTCTTCCTTTTGAAGCCGACAGTAATTGAACAAATCATCCGATACATAAGCTGTAACCAGAAAAATATCAGTCGTTTCTTCCGGGACCTCAAAATCTTGTAAAAAACGAGCAAAATTCAATGTTGCACCCTCAGGAAGATGAGCAAGCAGCCGGAAAAGCGACATGACATATTCGGTTCCGTAGCTATAGGGCACGAACGTTGTTTCCTCTGTATCAAGGCCTTTTTCAGAAGAATTACAGCCAAACGCAAACGGAAGCGTGTTATACAAAGTTCCATCAAACAAAGACGCCGCCGTGCGGATGCAGTTTTCCAATGCGTCCAGGTCTACCGCCTGTTTTTTTTCATACTCTTTTGTTTGCAGATTTAAAAGCACCAGCATACATTGACGGGTGGTAAACTCCTGGTTGCGTATCATGATCCTGCCCATTTTCGCTGTTGCGTTCCAATGGATATTTTTCATCGGATCTGACGGCAGATATTCCCGCACACCGGAGACAACAAACGGGTCCGGCAAAAGCTGTGCCCGCACCGGATGATCCCCCTGCAAAAAACGCGAGTCAGCAAATTCTTCCGACAATTCAAAGGTTTTTGGCAAAACGACTACCTGTGAACCGGTTTTTACCGTTTTAGAAACAGTTTGACGGCCTAAAAGATCGGTAGATACCAAAACGACCGTATCAATGGAATAAACGCCGCGTTTGCGGCAGGTGACCTTCCAACGGCGAACCACTTTCGTGTGCCCTTTAATCAGAAACAGGCTTGGAACAAAACGGGTGTTGTAGGTAACCGTAGACTGTGAACCGGCAAAATCCAACCATTTTGATGTTGTCAGCTCGGACTTAAACCATGGTAAAGGCAGCCATTTCCGATTCGTAATGGTTTCAACAAGTTCTATGCTGTCCCCCTCAAACGCTTCGTCCGTACTAAACGCACATTCATAATCCAGCCCTTTGAAACTCAACCGGCGAAACACCTGAGACTGAATAAACACAAGGAGCAGCATGACCAGAAAAAGTACAAAAATCTCCATGATTCCCTCACGATATTTCTTTAAGCCTCAGTAGGCACCGGGACACTTGAAAGGAGTTCCTCAACGATCATTCGGCCACCGCTTGTTTCACGGGCAGCCGCGGTGTTTCGGCAAAGAAGACGATGCGCCATCACATCCACCGCGACCGACTTCACATCGTCCGGTGTAACAAAATCCCTTCCGGACAGCGCCGCTTTTGCCTGAGAAGCATGCATCAATGCCAACGCGCCGCGCGGGCTGACGCCCATCCGCACCTGCGGATGATTCCGGCTTGCCTCTACCAATTCCACAATATATCCCAGCAAATCTTTGGAAAGGGTGATCTGCCGGACCGCCTTTTGCGCTTCGATCAATTGTTGTTTTGTAATAACCGACTCCAATGAATCAATTGGACTAGCCGAAGAAAAGCGTCCCAACATCTCAATTTCAAATTCCTTGGAAGGATATCCCAAAGAAAGGCGCATCATAAAACGGTCCATCTGCGCTTCCGGAAGCGGAAATGTTCCCTGAATCTCCACCGGGTTCTGAGTCGCGATAACGAAAAACGGCTGTTCCAAAGGATAGGTGACCGAATCAACCGTAATTTGCCCTTCTTCCATGCACTCAAGAAGGCTGGACTGGGTACGGGGCGTTGCACGGTTAATCTCATCCGCGAGAAGAACATTGGTAAAGACCGGCCCCTGCCGGAAGGCAAATTCCCCTTGTTTTTGATTATAATAATTGATTCCGGTCAAATCCGAAGGAAGAAGGTCCGGTGTAAACTGCACACGTGTGCAGCTGCAATCGACCGAACGCGCAATTGATTTCGCAAGCGTTGTTTTTCCGGTTCCCGGCATATCCTCAAGCAAAATATGACCGCCGGCAAACAAAGCGGTCAGCACCTGATCGATCACGTCTTTTTTTCCCACAATGACTTTGCATATATTTTCACTGAGTGTTTGCGCGACAGTATGTATTTCTGCAACTTGCATATTGGAACCTCCCGGCTGTTATTTTTTTCATCATAATACTTTTCGCAACATTCGTCAACTTGATAAAATTAATTTTAAACAAAGAACTCATTTTATCCAATTCATACAATTGCACCACGCATCAAATACACATTTCCATTGACAAGCGGTTTTTACATAATATTTTAAAAGCGTTTTTATTTTACTGGCAATGAATGATATTTTATGTTAAAATATGATATATGAATGTTATCGGACGGGAGGTTGCAGATGCAGGGATATTTGCTGATCATAGGAGCTGTCATTTTAATTTGTATTTTGATGAACCGTTTTATTTCCAAACTTGCCATCCCATCACTTCTCATTTTTATCGCGCTTGGCATGTGTTTCGGCGAGAACGGGATTTTCCGCATTTCATTTGAAAATTATGAAATTTCGGAAATCATCTGCTCCGCCTGCCTTATTTTTGTTATGTTTTACGGCGGTTTTGGAACAAATTTCAGCACCGCAAAACCTGTTGTCGTAAAATCGGTTCTGCTTTCATCCCTTGGCGTGGTTCTGACAGCCGGATTGGTCGGCGTTTGCGCTCATTATCTATTAAACCTTCCGTGGCTTGAAAGCTTTCTCATTGGTTCTGTTGTTTCCTCAACAGATGCCGCTTCGGTTTTCAATATACTCCGCTCCAAAAAACTCGCGCTAAAGTTTAATACCGCTCCTCTGCTCGAAATTGAATCCGGTTCCAATGACCCGATCTCATATATGCTGACCGTCATATTCATTACATTGATGACCGGAGAAGAAATTTCCATTCCGTGGATGTTAACCAAACAGATCGTATTCGGTCTTGTCTGCGGTTTTCTTCTGGGCAAAATATCGATTTGGCTGATGGGGCGTTTCAATTTTTTAAAAGAATACGAAAAAACCATTTTTGTCTTCGCAATTGCGATTGTTTCTTATGCCCTCCCCTCGGTAATCGGCGGGAACGGATATTTAAGCGTTTATTTGTGCGGCATTCTGCTGGGAAACTCCAAAATTTCACAAAAACGCTATCTGGTTCATTTTTTTGACGTAGTGACTGATGTGGCACAGGTCATTATCTTTTTCCTTCTGGGACTTCTGGTTACACCAGCCAACCTCCCGCAGGTATTCTTGCCGGCGCTTATCATTACCGTATGTATGACATTTCTGGTCCGGCCGGTTGTCATCACTGCCATTCTTGCTCCGTTTCGTTCTTCGTTTCGGCAGATCGGGGTAGTGTCCTGGGCGGGGCTGCGCGGCGTTGCATCCATTGTGTTTGCAATCATGGCGGTGGTAAACGGACTTTCGCTTCAACACAATCTCTTCAATCTGGTCTTCTGCATTGTTCTTTTGTCGATCTCTTTCCAAGGAACCCTTCTTCCTTGGGTTTCCAAAAAGCTAAAGATGATCGATCAATCCGACGATGTTTCAAAAACCTTCAACGATTATCAGGAAGACAGTGATATTTCTTTTATAAAAATCCACATTGAAGCGGGACATTCATGGGAAAATCTTCCGTTAAAATCCATCACGCTCCCCCGCGATTTACTGGTGGTTATGATTGAACGGGATGAAACAAGCATCATCCCAAATGGAGATACAATCATCTTACGAGGCGATCTTCTAATATTAGCCGCAAGGGTATTTGAAGACCGGGAAAATGTTATGATCCGCGAAGTTCCTGTCGACAAAAATTATAAATGGGACGGAAAACCTCTGCGTGAACTTGACGCGCCAAAAGAAACGCTTGTCATTCTCATACGACGGGGGCAGCAGAACATCATCCCAGACGGCGGAACCATTATCAAAGACGGAGACATTTTGATTGTTGCCCAGCCCGGCACACAGCTTTTTACAAATATCGCCAAATAAACAGATACATACGCTCTTTCAAACACAACTAAATCATATCTATAAATCGTCTTTTATTTGAGTCAACAATCATCACATCATAAATCATAATAATCAAGGAGGAAATTGTTCATGTATCAAGTTATCAAATTAAAAGAAAACCTTTACGCGTTTGATGAAGGAGGCGTGCGCAGCTTTTTGCTGTTGGGCACCGAAAAAGCCGCATTGATCGACACCGGACTGGGTGCGGTAGATTTTAAAAAAGAACTGCCCGCCCTTACCAATCTGCCGGTCATGCTTATAAACACGCACGGTGACCACGACCATACCGGCGGCAACGCTCTGTTTGCCGAATGCTATGCGGCGCCGCAGGACTGGGAGCAGATCCAAACATCAGACGGCTGTGCGGATAAGACCTATCTCCCCCTCACCGACGGGGAAAAGATTCCTCTGGGCGGCTGTTCGCTTGAGGTCATCACCTGCCCGGGGCACACACCCGGAAGTATTATGCTGTATCTTCCGGAAGAAAAGATTCTTTTTTCAGGCGACAGTCTTTCTAAAGCACCTATCTGGATGTTCGGCGAAAAAAGAGATATTTCCCGTTATCTGCAAAGCCTAAAACGCCTGGAAGAAATGCGTTTAGAGGTTTCTCTTTTGCTTGCAAGCCACGGAGAATGTCCGATTGAGAATTACGATGATGTTTTAAAAGCCGACATTTTAGTAGCAGAACTTTGCATAAAAGACAAAGCGGAATGGGAACCGGTTACCCTGCAAACATCCGGCGGTCCAAAAGAAGTAAGATTGAATCGCGCTGGAATAGGGCAACTGTATACGGTAAAATAGCTCAACAAATAATGACTGCATCTTTATTTATACCATTGTTACGGTTTAAAAGGAGAACCACTGAATGAATGTCACCGAAGCCATACGCAACCGCAGAAGTATTCGCAAGTATAAGGAAGGAATCGCTATTCCTGAGCAGGATATTCACGCGATTTTAGAAGCAGCAATGATGGCGCCCAGCGCGCGCAACACCCGCCCGTGGGAATTCATCGTTATAAAAGACGCCGGTGTAAAAGAAAAAATTATAAGTGTGCATCCATATGCAAAACATTTGCGCGAAGCCTCTTTAGGCATTGTCGTCTGCGGCAGGCCGGACCTTTCCGGTGATGATGCGGAAGCATTTTGGCCGCAGGACTGCGGTGCCGCAATTGAAAACATTCTATTGCAGGCACTGGAACTCGGTTACGGAAGCTGCTGGTGCGGAATTTATCCACGGCAAGAACGCACACATGCGGTTCAGGCGATTTTGGGCATCACAAGTATTCCCGTTGCGCTCATCACCATCGGTGTTGCTGATGAAGCACCGGCTGCCCGCGGATATTACGATGAAACACGTGTAAAGGAAATATAATTTCCGCCCTGCGTGTTCAAATGCTTTCATCCTTTGTTCCATACAATGACCATTTAAGTGAGAGTTTCATCCAACAAAAAAGCCGGACGGTACCGTCCGGCTTTTTTGCACCTCATAATTAACCAACGAAATAAGTAGACAACAGCTGATTGACCAGCTTGCCATCCGCTTTGCCTTTAACGCGTGGCATAAGTTCTTTCATAATGACGCCTTTCTGCTTTGCAGATGGTTCGGCAATACCAAGTGCTTCCAAAACCGATTCAATGGTCGAACGGATCTGTTGCTCGTCCATCTGTTCCGGCATAAATTCCGAAAGAACAGAAATTTTATACCGGCAATCCTCCGCAATATCTGTACGCTCTGCCGGTGCACTTTCCAGTGTTTCTTTTGTCTGCTTCAACTCACGCGCGACAATAGCGATTTCTTCTTCCGGTGTAAGATCCGCGCGCTTCTGAATCACGCCATTTTTTAAAGCTGCAAGCAGATTAGAAAGAACATCCTTGCGTTTGCTGTCTCGTTCTTTCATGGCTGCCATCATTTTACTTCTTACTTCATCTACCATTCCCACGAATATCGCCCCTTTAAAGTAGTCTTTCTTTATTATACGCCGGATTCTTTTTGATTTCAATTGATACCGGCATCCATTTATGATAAACTGAAGCTGAAAAATCTGTGAGGTGTATAATATGAATTTCAAAACCGAATCCAACCGAATTTATCTCAGCGGAGAAAACGGAAACTGCATTGCCGAAATTACATTTCCCAATGTAAAAGAAGGCGTTGTGGACATCAACCACACATTTGTGGACGACTCTCTGCGGGGGCAGGGAATTGCGGGCAAATTGATGGAACTGGTTGTTCGCCAGATCAAAGCAAATGGACAAAAAGCGGTGTGCTCCTGCTCCTATGCGCAAAAATGGTTTGAACGGCATGAAGAAGAACGGGATGTTCTGGCAGAGTAATAAGAGAATTTACAAATTATCCATAAAACCGAAAAAATGCCCTTACAACACGTCACGTTCAATGCGATATACTGTTTCCTATAAGTGACTCATCACAAGAAAAGAGGATTTTTATGGATTGGCTGAGGCGAATGCTGATGGGCCGATATGGTACTGATCAGCTTTCCATTGCCCTGTTTGTTCTGTATTTTGTGTTGTTCTTTTTGAGCTACATTCCCTATTGCCGGTTTTTAGCATGGATCGGACTGCTGCTGTTTGCCATCATTCTGTTCCGGACCTTTTCGCGAAACGTTACCAAGCGTTACCGTGAAAATCAAATTTTTTTAAAATTTTGGAATCCGATTAAAAATTGGTTTTCAAAACAAAAACGGCGTTTTCATGACCGTAAGTTTTACCGTTACTACAAATGTCCCAACTGTAAACAGACCTTACGTGTACCAAAAGGCCGCGGAAAGATTAAAATCACCTGCCCGAAATGCAGGACGCAGTTTATCAAGAAAACGTAAAAAAGCCCGCCTTCGGCGGGCTTTTTATTGCATTATCCAAGATAGGATTTGATGACTTCTTCCGCTTTCGCGTTATCATCCGAAACGCACATAACAACATAACTGCCAGCGGATTTAATAACTGCGCTGTCGAGCTTCGGCACTTCTGCCGGACCGTAATCCTCGTACCCAGCTTTCTGATAAGCAACACGATTTTCCAAAGCGGTTACCGCGTCATCCACATCATCTGCGCTGTTGAGTTCAATAGCGACAATTTCTTCAGCAGTTGCACCGGAACTGGTATAAGCAACCGCTTTCTTCACTTTAGACGAATCGATCTTATACACGGTTTCAAACATTTCATCGCTGATCTGGCCCAGATCATCCTGATAAGTAATTTGGGTGTGAAGATCCTCCGCCAATTTAGCAACATCAACATCTTTCGGTTCGCTGGAGCTGCATGCCCCAAACAAACACACCACGAACAGCGCAACGGCTGCAATTGCAAGTTTTTTCATTTTTCTGGTCTCCTTTGCTGTTATTGCTGTACTGTATGACACAGCAGATAATCCCGCCACTTAACACAGTACTCTTTATTTAAGTGGATTCCATCGGTCGAAGCCTCCGGAGGAAGGAAGCCGTTTACTGAAACCGCTTCTCCCGGCACCACATAATAAACCTCTTTTTCTTTTACGACCTGTTTGATCATTTCGTTGAACCGGTCAATGTTTGCGTTGTTAACCACACTGTCTGCATTTTGCTGTTCTGAAACCGGCATGATTAGCTGAACGTAAATAATCGCATTCGGACTGGTCTGTTTTACAACGTCAATCAGTTTTCCGTAATTTTCTATAAACAAATCCGTGTTTGGCCAGCCAAGTTCATTAATACCCAGCATAATATATACTTTTCCATATGACTTCTGCTTTAATGCATTTTCGACTGTCTGCATCGTTCCATCCGGCGCCTGAATGACCGCCTTGGTAAACGCTGTGCTGACATTAAGCCCTTTATAAGCAAAATAGGTCGCGTTATTGACGCCGCTGTACATCATGAAGCCCTCTGTGCGGGAATTTCCAATAAACAGCGCATCATCAAAATAAGAAATTGGCTCCGAATTTGCCAGCGGGACCGGTGCATCATGTGTTGATGGCTGCGGCGTAATATTGCTCACTCCGGCTCCTGTGGAAACGGAAGAAGAGGAAGAAGAGCTTGAATGTTCCGCATACCAGGAATCCATGATTGTGCCCGGCGTATAGGACTGGTCATAATCCACCGAAGAGTAACCGGAAAGTTCCTGCGAACTGCTGCTTCCGCTGCTTGAAGTGCTTTCTGAATCACTTCCTTCAGAAGCACTTTTCCCCTCTTCTGTCACAGCAATCACCGTAGCAATAATCACCAGAACAAAAGAAACAATGATCATAAAAATAACCATCGCTTTTGCCTTGCTGTTTCTTTTTTTCTTTCGGTAAACGTATACGGGACGTTTCTGCGACATAGGGCTCCTCCATATTCAAAACACGCAGACAGTTTAAAACAACCTTTTTTTCAACCGTCTGCAAAGAAATTGCACCGGAAAACACAAAAGGAACCAAAGTACACAGTACTGCGGACAAACCTGCCCTAAAAAATTACCAGGTTTACCGGAATAATCCCATATCCGCCGGCCAAGAAGCAGATTAAACACAATGCCAACAACCAGCTCACATCCGGTAATAAACGCGGCGCCCGCAAGACAATGCTGCCATAGTTTCCACCCAAACCGGCGAATATTCATAAAATACATCCATAATGTACACAAACCGCCGGTCAAAAGCATCGACCAATGGGTACGGCCTCGCCAGAGAAGTTCAATGACGCCATATCCCAGCGAACCAATCAGATAAATAATCGTGTATTCTTTCCACCTGCGCATTCAATCACCCAAAAATTAGAATGCGCTGGTTCCTTTTGTTTATGACTTTTTTATTATTCCACATTTTGTATTTTTTCTCAAGTACAATTTGTAACTTTTCCCATAGAATCCTTTGCGAATTGACAAAAAAGTTTTGACGTGTATAATGTTAAATATTGTTACATTTCACTAATATCACACCACTTTTCATACCAGTCATTTTCAGAAAGAGGATTAACCATGGCGGCAAAACAAGGAAAAATTTCTCTCTTTTCACTCGCTTTCCCAATCCTGATTGAACAGGTACTGCGCAACTTTCTTGGCACGGTAAATGTTCTTATGCTCGGCAATTTTTCAGACGAAGCAGTTGCCGCGGTTGGGGTTGCGAACCAGATTATGAACGTTGTTATTATGGCATTTACCATGCTTGCAAACGGTGCAGCGGTCGTGATCAATCAACATTTGGGGGCACGGCACGATGAACAGGCCGGGCAGATTAGCATGAACGCAATCGGCGTTGGTGTCCTGCTTGGCGGTGTGATCAGTGCCTTTTTTATTGCCTGTTCACCGTTTGTCATGATGCTCATGGGGCTTGAAGGAAATTTAATTGCCGATGCTTCAACCTATCTGCAATGGGTTGGAGGCGCGTCTGTAATGATATCAGTCTCCAGCGTTATTTCTGTGCTCTTTCGCTGTTACGGAAACGCCAAAGTTCCGATGGCGATTGTTCTGTTTATCAACATCGTCAATGTAATCGGAAATTATCTTGTCATCTTTCGTCCGTTCGAAATTCCATTGTATGGAATTTCGGGAATCGGCATCATCCGCTTTGCCAGCGAAACGATCGGATTGCTCCTTTCCGTTTTGCTCCTTGCAGCCGCACGCTTCGGTTACAAACTTAAATACTTATGGCGCATTAAACTGCATACCCTCGGGCAGATTGTCAGCATTGGTTTTATGTCAGGCGCGGAAGGAATTTCCTATACACTGGGGCAGGTCGTCACCACAGGGTTCCTAGGTGCTTTCGGTACGGCGGCGCTTTCCGCAAAAGTGTATGTTCAGACCATTGATTATTATGCTTATGTAATCGGTCAGTCGATCGGTCAGGCTTCGCAGATCATCGCAGGACAGATGATGGGAGCCGGAGAGACGGAAGAAGCATATCATTTCATCAACAAAAAATGGAAATGGATCATGGCGTGCAACCTCTTCTTTTCCGGCGCAATTTTTGTATTCCACCGCCCCATCATGGCGATGTTTACCTCAACGCAGGAAATCATTGATCTGTCGATGCCATTGTTCGCACTCTGCATTTTCATCAACTTCGGGCGTTCGTTCAACCATTGCTTCAACTATGGATTACGGGCAGCAGGCTATGTGTTCTGGCCAATGATGATTGCTGTTGGGTCCATTTGGATTGTAAACGTAGGGCTCGGATATGTATTTTCCACCCAGCTGGGGCTTGGCATTACCGGTTTGTGGATCAGCATGGCGATGGATGATATCCTTCGCGGTGCCGCTACCGGTTCTCTCTGGCGGACAAAGCTCTGGAAAAAATCCATCAGTGTGTTAAAACAGAAAAAAACCGTTCCCCAGGAATAAACAAATTTTAATCTTTGAAAGGAGATGCCTTCCATGCAGATTTTTAACGCCAAACCTTTATTGAACGTTTCTCATGAACTGGCGGAAGGCCCTTTGTGGAATCAAACGGACCACAGCCTTTACTGGGTCAATATCAACCAGGGAGAGCTGTGGCGCTACACCCCCTCCTCTGAGGAAAAACAATGTTGGAACCTTGAAGAACCCATTGGAACATTCGGATTTTGCAAAGACGGCAGAATCATTGCGGCACTAAAAAGCGGCATTTACTTTCTTTCCCTTACGGAAAACGGCGTGATCAAACAAAAAATCATTGACCCGGAACCTGACACGCCAAATCGTTTTAACGATGGAAAATGCGCGCCGGACGGGCGGTTTCTTGCGGGTACCATGCAATCCTCTGACGCAAACGGAACATATCCCGGCGGATTCTATTCGATTGATCCCAACGGAAATTGTCAGACATTACTTTCCGGCGTTCAGATCTCCAACGGACTTTGTTTTAATTATAATGGCTCTACTCTTTATTACATTGACTCGCCAACACAGGCCGTGACCGCTTATGATTATAATCTTGAAAACGGAAAACTATCCAATCCACGGCAGGTTGTAACCATTCCAAAAGAAGATGGTATGCCGGACGGAATGACGATTGACACAGAGGGTAATTTGTGGATCGCGCTCTTTGGCGGCGGATGCGTTGTTTGTTATGACCCAAAAACCGGCAAACAGTTTGCAAAAGTAAATGTCCCTGCCAAAAAAGTGACCTGCTGCACATTCGGTGGAAAAAACTACGAAACCCTTTATATTACAACCGCATGGGAAAACAGTTCAACGAAAGAAAAGTCAGCCGATCCGTTCGGCGGCAATCTTTTTGCGGCCGACGTTTCTGCGCACGGATTACCCGGTTACCTGTTTGGTGCAGACAAATAAACCGCTATTTTTCAAACTATATATTAAAAACCGCTGTATTTTCATACAGCGGTTTTTAATATATCCGACGTCCTATTTTGCCATACACCGAACAAAAGCCACAATCTTGCCGGGGCAAGCCAGCAGGATTGTGGCTTGGCTAAAGGAAATCATTATTCAAGCAACTGTTTTTGTCTCTTTTTCAATCGACTGATATCAATCAAGCGTATTGTGCCAGCTGCTCCATAAGATTTTCCAAATCCGCAGGAGTAAAGTTTTCCGGGTAAAGGGTCACCAGACTAGCAAGCGGGCACTCATAAAATACAGCTTCCATCATCTGATCGTTCATGGCAGAATTGCCATCATCGTTTCGCTTCCCTTCCCTGATCTGTTCAATCACCGGCTGAATGACCTTACGAGCCTGCGGATGATCCAACACTTCTTTTACAGTCATATACGGTGAAACACGCAATTTCGGATGATGCAGCGGAACAAACTCAATTGTCGCACACAGAGGAAGCTCTCGTGAAGAAGTTCCCGCAAAAAGCGTGTACGTTCCTGGTTCGCAGATCCAGCCGGACTCGTATTCATCATAATACGCGAAGCTGCGCATATCCAAAGAAAACTCAGCAGTAGTCTCTTCTCCCGGCTCAAGGTAAATCTTTTTAAAGCCTTTTAATTCTTTCGGCGGACGATTTGCCAAAACACCAGGTGCGGAAACATAAAGCTGAATCACTTCTTTGCCCGCTCTGTTTCCGGTATTCTTTACCTTTACAGAAACCCTGACCGAATCCAATTCGGATGCTTTCTTACGGCTTACAGAAATCTCCTCATACCCAAACGTTGTATAACTCAAGCCATGCCCGAACGGGAACAGGACCGGCATCTTCTTTTTATCATAATAACGATACCCTACAAAAACGCCTTCCCGATAGGTCACAGTATTTTGATTTCCAGGGAAATCCAGGTAACTTGGATTGTCTTCCAAACGAAGCGGGAAACTTTCCGCAAGTTTACCGCTCGGATTAACATCCCCGTACAAAATAGACGCAACCGCTATGCCGGATGCCTGACCGCCAAGATATCCCTCCAAAACGGATTTTACTTTGCTGACCCATGGAAGTTCAACAGGAGAACCGTTGGAAAGCACGACCGTAAGGTTGGGATTGACATGATAAAGCTGTTCAATCAGTTCATTCTGATTGGGCGGAAGCTGCATGTGCGTACGGTCATATCCCTCTGATTCATAATGATCCGGCAATCCAGCCATGACGATCACCTTATCCGCCTGTTTTGCCGCTTCCACTGCCCGATCTGCTTCTTCCTTCTGCAGCAGATCGGAAGAGATCGAAAAGCCCTTTTCATAAACAAAGTCTGCATTTCGCTCATTCAATGCGTCCAAAAGCGAAGTGATTTTTGTTGGGAGAATATGAGAACTTCCTCCGCCCTGGAAGCGGGGTTTTTCCGCAAATTCGCCGATTACAGCTACTTTTTCTCCCGCCCGGATCGGAAGGACGTTGTCCTCATTTTTCAACAGCACCATACAGTCCGCTGCAACGGAAGCGGCAAAATCATGGTGCTCATCCCGGTCATAAGAAACGTCCGCCCTGCGGTGAGATGCCGCTTCAAACGCAAACCGCATAATCCGCTCGACTGCTTTATCCAACTTCGACTCTTCCAGGTTGCCTGATTCAACCGCTTTTTTAATCTCATCGCTAAACATGCCCGGTTTACCCGGCATTTCCAGATCCAATCCGGCGTCAATGCATTCGGCGCGCTGTTTGATGGCGCCCCAGTCGGTCATAACAATCCCGTCGTAGCCCCATTCTCCGCGCAGGATTCCGTTGAGCAGAGTGGAATTACAGGCAAGCGGCGACCCGTTTACCCCATTATAAGAACACATAACAGTAGCGGGACCTGCCTGTTTGACCGCCATTTCAAAACCAGCCAGATAAATCTCTCGCAGAGTTCGCTCTTCAATAATCTCATTGATTCGCATACGCACAGATTCCTGATTGTTGGCGCAAAAATGCTTGAGTGATGTTCCAACATCTTTAGACTGTACGCCGGAAATATGGCTTCTTGCCATCTGGCCGCAAAGATACGGGTCTTCTGAAAGATATTCAAAATTTCTTCCGCAGAGCGGAGAGCGCTTAATGTTGCAGGCCGGTCCCAAAACAATATCTACGCCTTCTGCCTGCGCTTCTTCACCGATTGCTCTGCCGACTTGATAGATCAGTTCCCTGTCCCACGAAGAAGCCAGTCCCGCTCCAGACGGGAAACAGGTCGCCGGAACCGTCTGACCGGCATCATCAATCTTTCGCAGCCCATGAGGGCCGTCACTCATCATGACCGCCGGAACGGAAAGCCTTGCAATTGTTTCCGTATGCCAATTATCGTATCCGCTGACATAGGCACATTTTTCTTCCAGCGTCATCTGTTCAATGATTCTTTTAATATCCTGCTGCATCCTTCCACCACCTGAAAGCATTTTTTAGCATTTTTTCTCATTATGTCACGCATACGCAAATTTTACAAGGTGAAGTTTTTTACTTAACGACAATATCTATATTTCCGACAAATATTTAACACGATTTTAGAGAAAAGAACATAGAATTTTGCACGCGAATGCTTTATAATATTATTTTGAGCAAACAAGTATTTTTATGCGTATTTTACTGTACAAACAACAAGTAACAAACACTCCCTCAACGTACAGTTTTATAATATTACATATAAAACAAAAGGAAGAGAGGAACTCTCATGTTTGAAAAAAACGGAGTCGATTACAGTTACACCGAAAACCGCGAATTAAGCTGGCTGAAGTTTAATCTTCGCGTTCTGGAAGAGGCAGACTGCGAAGATACTCCCGCTTTTGAACGACTGAAATTCATTTCCATATTCACCAGCAATCTGGATGAATTCTACATGGTACGCGTGGGCAGCTTATATGACCTGGCACTCGCCGGTGATGACGAACCGGACAACAAATCAGGCATGACTTGCAGTGAGCAGTTGGATGCTATTTTTGACCGCACACCCGAACTCTGCCGAAAAAAAGACGAATCCTATGCCAGAGTTGCGGACGCGCTTGCAAAGCAACATATCTGCCGCCCCTCATACAATGATCTGACTTCTTCTGAAAAGAAATTTGTCGAAAAATACTTCAAAAAATCCATTCTGCCTTTGCTTTCCCCGCAAATTGTTGACAATATGCATCCCTTTCCCCATCTTGTCAACAAAAGGCTGTATATTGCGGCTGTACTGCGTCATGGCAAAAACTGCTGCTATGGATTGATCCCAGTTTCTCCCGCGCTGAGCCGTATTGTTCCCATGCCGGAAAGTGAACTGCGTTTTATGCTGTTGGAAGACATCATTCTGCAGTTTGCGGATCTTGTTTTTGAGCGCTACGAGGTTTCCGAAAAACTGGTTGTCTGTGTTACGAGAAACGCGGATATTGATACCGATGAAGGATTGTACGATGCAGATTTGGACTTCCGGCAGCATATGAAAATCATTCTGAAAAAGCGCGCCCTGCTCGCCCCGGTACGGCTTGAGATTTCCGCCCCGCTTTCTGACGGATTCCAGAAATTCTTATGCTCTCAGTTAAATTTACAGCCTAAACAGGTATTTGTCAGCGCTTCACCTTTAAACATGTCCTATGTTTTCGGGCTTGAGGATCTATTGCCTTCTGCCAACAAGCAACTGCTTGTCAACACTCCGTTCAAACCTCAGGAGTCTCCGGATGTACATATGCACCAGAGCATTATCCGCCAGGTGCTAAAAAAAGACCTTCTGCTTTCTTACCCGTTTGAAAGCATGAAACCGTTTCTTAATCTGATACGGGAAGCGTCTACTGATCCTGCTGTACTTGCCATTAAAATCACTCTTTACCGAATCAGCCGTGAGTCTAAACTGGCGGAATATCTCATTGAAGCGGCTGAAAACGGGAAAGAAATCACCGTTTTAATGGAACTGCGTGCCCGTTTTGACGAGCAAAATAACATCGAGTGGGCCCAGCGGCTGGAAGAAGCCGGTTGCAATGTAATCTATGGTTTTGACGGATACAAGGTCCATTCCAAAATCTGTTTGATTACCCGTAAAGATCACGGCCGCATTCAGCATATCACACAGGTTGGTACCGGCAACTACAATGAAAAAACCTCCCGGCTGTACACCGATCTTTCCCTGATCACTGCCGATCCGGAGATCTGCGATGACGCGGTTGCGTTCTTTAAGAATATGTCGCTTGCCAATCTGGAAGGGATTTATAAAAAACTGTGGGTTGCTCCTTACAGCTTAAAGTCTAACGTAATCCGCATGATCGACCGGGAGATTGAAAAAGCAAAAATGGGCAAAGAAGCTCGCATCATTATGAAAATGAATTCTTTGACCGATCGTGACATTATTGATAAATTCGCGGAAGCGTCACAGGCTGGAGTCACCATCCGGCTGATCATTCGCGGGATCTGCTGCCTGATCCCCGGCATTCCCGGAAAAACGGATAAAATTACTGTAACAAGCATTGTCGGACGTTTTCTGGAACATTCCCGCATTTACTGTTTCGGAACCGGTGCGGATATGTCATTATACATCGCTTCAGCGGATATGATGACCCGAAACACTCAACGACGTGTGGAAATCGCCTGCCCTGTTCTTGACAACAGGCTGAAAGACCGTATCTGTGATATGCTGGACGTTATGCTGGATGATACTGTAAAAGGCCGAGTGCTTTACAGCAGCGGAACCTATCGTTTCCCGCCGAGAGAGCCTTTTGCCATCGCCAGTCAGGAATATTTTATGCGCCAGGCAATCGAACGTGCGCGGACAAACCCCGCCGGGTCCAAACCTTCTGCTCTGAGCAGATTGAAACATCTCTTCAAAAAATAATCATCGTAATACAATCCACTTAAAAAAGGAGCAATCACTATGGAACAAACAATACAAGCAATCCTGGGAAGACGAAGTATTCGAAAATATAAAAACATCCCCATCAGCAAAGAGGAACGCAACACAATTTTGGAAGCGGGGCTTTACGCACCAAGCGGCGGAAACTGCCAGTACGCCCGCTTTACCGTAATCGAGTCCCCTGAGCAACTTACACGTTTAAAACAGCTGGTGGAAAGTGAATTCGCGAAAATGGAAATCACAGAAGGAATGTACAAAAGCAAAGTACACGCCATAAACGCCGCCAAAAAAGGGAATTACGACTTTATTTACGGAGCGCCTACCCTGATCATCGTAACCAATAAAAGAGGTCACGGAAACGCAATGGCCGACAGTGCAGCTGCGATTGAAAACATGCTGCTTGCCGCAACCGCAATGAATATCGGTACCTGCTGGATCAATCAGCTCACATGGATCACCGACTCTTCGGCACTCAGGGAGGTTATACAGGAATACGGCATCGGTGAAGACGAAGTCATCTGCGGGAGCGTTGCACTCGGTTATTCCGACCAGCAGCCTTCCAAAGCAGCACCAAGAAAGGAAGGCAGAATCAAGATCATAGATTGATTCAAACTTTCCAAAAACAACAAAAGCGCTCTGGAAGCAGAGCGCTTTTTCATTGCTTGAAACGATTTCGTTCACACTTACCGGTCACCCACGACTTTTACATAAAAGTGCCTGCTGCGAGGACCGTCAAACTCACAAAAATATACATCCTGCCACATACCAAGAAGCAGTCTTCCGTTTTCGACGATCAAGGTTTCCGAACAGCCCACGCAGCTGGATTTCAGATGAGCGGTGGAATTCCCTTCCATATGACGATATGCTGACAGTTCCGGATAGCACTCAGACAAGCCTTTGAGAAGATCATGTTTTACATCCGGGTCCGCGTTTTCATTCACGGTAATCGCAGAGGTTGTATGCGGCGTATACACCACGCAGATACCGGAAACCACCCCGCTTTTTTTCACAGCGTCATTTACCTGAAGGGTGATATCGTAAAAACCTTCTGTTTCTGTTCTCAGCTGATATTCATATACCATTTGACCGCTTCCTTTCCAATCGTCCTTAAACGCCGAACAGGTTTTGCTTATTTTTATCTGCATTATAATACAAACTGCACAAAATTACAATTTCACTTTCTCCGTTTAAATTGGTAAAACAAATTGACAAAATAAAACAACACATTTATAATAATTAAGAAAGACTTTGACGGAGAAAAGTACGCAGAAAGCCCCGTTCAGGGAGAATATGCCACCGACTGAAAGCATATTTACGAAAGGCGCTGCCGAAGTTCGCTCCCGAGTCCGGCAGGTGAACGCAAAGTAGTCTGCCGCGTGAAGCCCGCGTTAAGGGTGTGGCTTTTGCCGTTGAGCGCGCCGGCTTTTCCGGCGAAAATGGGTGGTACCGCGGAAATTGTTCCTTTCGTCCCATAAACACGGGGCGGAAGGTTTTTTATACCCTGCCCCATACCGGAACCCAATGAAAATTTCAAGCCGGATGGCAGAATGGATGGTATTGGACATGAGCAAAATATGGAGCCCCATGGAAACTCTAAGCAGAGAAGAACTCCGCAAGATCCAAAGCGAGCGGCTGGTGGCAACCGTCAAACGCATGTATGAAAAGACGACCTATTTTAAAGCGAAGATGGATGAAATCGGTCTGGAACCGGGTGATATCCGTTCGGTCGATGACCTTCACAAACTTCCATTTACTTATAAAACCGACCTGCGTGACAACTACCCCTTCGGTATGTTTGCCGTTCCAATGGATGAGATCGTGCGTATTCACGCTTCCAGCGGTACCACAGGCAAGCAGATCGTTGTTGGCTACACTGAAAATGACCTGAATATGTGGGCAGACAGTATGGCTCGCTGCCTCACTATGGCAGGCGGAACCAATAAAGATATCGTACACGTTTCTTACGGCTACGGTTTGTTCACAGGCGGACTTGGAGCACACGATGGCGCGCAGAAAATCGGTGCGACCGTTGTTCCGGCGTCTGTCGGCAACACCAAACGCCAAATTAATCTTTTGAAGGATTTCGGTACAACCATGATCTGCTGTACCCCTTCTTATGCGCTGCATCTTGCAGATGAAATGCCGGCGCTCGGTATTACAAAAGATGATCTCAAACTGCGGGCGGGTATTTTCGGCGCAGAACCCTGGACTCAGGAAATGCGGATGCAAATTGAAGAGCGTCTCGGCTTAAAAGCATATGATATTTACGGCTTAAGCGAGGTTGCAGGTCCGGGTGTTTCCATGAGCTGTGACTACAACTGCGGCATGCATATCGCGGCCGATAACTTCATTCCGGAAATTATTGACCCGGAAACCGGCGAAGTCCTTCCGGAGGGCGAGACCGGAGAACTGGTGTTCACCTGTGTCACCAAAGAGGCTTTCCCGCTCATCCGTTACCGCACAAGAGACCTGTGCAGCTTGACTTATGAACCTTGTGAGTGCGGACGTACTTCCCCGCGTATGTCAAAAGTCAAAGGTCGTTCGGATGATATGCTTATTATTCGCGGTGTCAATGTCTTCCCGTCCCAGATTGAAAGTGTTCTGCTGAAATTTGCCGATGTAGAGCCTCATTACATGATCTATGTTGACCGTGTGAACAACAGCGACACTATGGAAATTCAGGTGGAGATGACCCAGAAGATGTTCAGCGATACGGTTACCGCGATTGAAGGACTGGAACGGAAACTGCGCACCGAAATTGAGTCTGTACTGGGCATCAGCGCGAACATCACTCTCGTCAGCCCGAAAAGCATTCCGCGCAGCGAGGGCAAGGCAAAACGTGTTGTTGACCGCCGGAAGATTTTTTAAGCAAACGATTTACAAAAATACAGGAATCAGCTAAAATAAAGTTAAGGCCGAAAGGGAGACGCAAGTCTCCTTTTCCGGCACTGTGAGGATATTTTATGGTAATCAAAATCATCGTTCTGGTCATTTTCATTGCGGTTACCGCAGGAATTGGCCTTTACTGCCGCAGCAAAATCAAAAGCGTTAATGATTTCGTTCTGGGGGGGCGCAATGTTGGCCCGTGGCTGACTGCCTTTGCTTACGGAACTTCTTATTTTTCCGCAGTTGTATTTGTTGGATACGCCGGCCAGTTCGGCTGGAATTTTGGCGTTTCTGCTACCTGGATCGGCATAGGAAACGCTATAATTGGCAGCCTGCTCGCCTGGGTTATTTTAGGGCGGCGTACCCGCGTTATGAGTAAGCATTTTGAAGCGTCTACCATGCCGGAATTTTTTGAGCGGCGTTACTTAAGCAAGCCAATGAAAATCGCTGCTTCTGCCATTATTTTTGTTTTTCTTGTACCCTACACCGCCTCCATTTACAAAGGCCTTTCGGGGCTTTTTTCCATGGCGTTTGGCATTGATTTTACCTACTGCATTGTTGGGATGGCTGTATTGACCGGTATTTATGTTATCGCCGGCGGCTATATGGCAACCGCTATCAACGATTTTATTCAAGGTATTATCATGCTGGTTGGCATTGTAGCAGTTATTCTTGCTGTACTTAATGTACACGGTGGGTTTACAGAGTCTTTAAACCAGCTCTCTCAAATTCCTTCTGAAACCGCACCCGGCATGGCAGGGGCATTTACTTCGTTTTTCGGGCCGGATCCAATCAATCTGCTGGGCGTTGTCATTTTGACCAGCCTCGGAACCTGGGGGCTCCCGCAGATGATTCACAAATTTTATACCGTTAAAAACGAAAAAACCATCAAAACCGGTACTATCATCTCTACTGTATTTGCGTTAATTATTGCAGGCGGCTCCTACTTTATGGGCGGGTTTGGCAGATTGTTCTTTGAAGGTGAAGCTCCTGCCGGCGGGTTCGACAGCATTGTTCCCACCATGCTCAATACCCTGTCTGACCTTTTAATCGCGATTGTCATTATACTGGTACTGTCGGCGTCGATGTCGACCTTGTCTTCCTTGGTCATCACGTCCAGTTCCACGTTTACCATTGATTTTCTGAAAGGAATCTTTTTCCCAAAAATGGGAAACAAAACGCAGATGCTGGTCATCCGGGTTTTGTGTGCCGTATTTATTCTCATTTCCGTTTTGCTGGCACTGAACCCCAACAGCATGATCTCCAGCCTGATGTCTGTTTCATGGGGTGCTCTCGCCGGTGCATTTCTCGGGCCGTTTTTGTACGGTCTGTTCTGGAAAGGAACAACAAGAGCAGGTGTTTGGGCCGGCTTTATTTCCGGTGTAGTAATCACCGTTTTCGGACTCATACTTACTTTAACGGGAACAGTGCTGCCTGCTCCGTTTGAGCTTTTGAATTCCCCGCTGAATCTGGGTGCGTTCGCAATTGTATTTTCTCTGGTGATCGTACCGCTTGTCAGTGTACTGACTCCCAAATTGCCAAAGCAACATTTGGAACAAGCATTCGCATGTTATGACGAGACCATCGTCACACAACATAAATTCATGTTAGAAAAAGAAGAGGAAGAGTATATCGATGGCAATGGTTAATTACTGGCAAAAAGACATTGAGACAATGAAGCGTTCTGAGCTGAACGCGTTACAGCTTGAACGGCTGAAATACATTGTCCGGTATTGCTACGAAAATGTTCCGTTTTACAAAAAGCGTTTTGACGAAATCGGTTTGAAACCGGAACATATCCAGTCTTTTCAGGATGTGGAAAAAATTCCATTCACAACCAAGGACGACATTCGTGACAATTATCCGTTTGGGTTGTTTGCTGTTCCGCAGAAAAAAATCGTTCGCATGCACGCGTCCAGCGGGACAACAGGAAAGCCAACCGTTGTGGGCTATACCCGCAATGACTTGAATACCTGGTCGGATCTGGTCGCAAGACTTTGCGTAGCCGCAGGTGTGAATGACGACGACATTGCGCAAATCTCATTCGGATATGGATTATTCACCGGCGCGCTTGGTCTGCACTATGGGTTGGAGAAAATCGGTGCGTCGATCGTGCCGGCATCCAGCGGCAACACAGAAAAACAGGTCATGCTGTTAAAAGACTTTGGGGTAACCGTTCTGGTGGCTACACCATCCTATGCGTTACATATTGGTGAAGTGGTACGCGATATGGGCTTTACAACAGACGATTTAAGCCTGCGCATCGGTCTGTTTGGTTCAGAGGGCTGTACTGAAGAAATGCGTGCCGCCGTGGAAGAAAGCCTTGGCTTGTTTGCAACGGACAACTACGGGATGAGTGAACTCATCGGTCCGGGTGTTTCCGGTGACTGCCAGTATCGCACCGGCATGCACATTGCAGAAGATCATTTCTACCCGGAGATCGTTGACCGCAACACCTTGAAACCGCTCAAAGAAGGCGAAATCGGCGAACTGGTGATTACGACCCTCACCAAGGAGGGCTTCCCGCTCCTGCGCTATCGTACAAAAGATATTACGCGGATCAATTACGACGCTGACTGCCCCTGCGGCAGAACGCATGCGCGGATGGCTAAAATCATGGGCAGAAGTGACGATATGTTCAAAATCAAAGGCGTCAATGTCTTCCCCTCTCAGATTGAGAGCGTGTTGATGACAACTCCGCATATTGGGCCGCAGTATCAGCTGGTTCTGACCAGAAACGGATTTATGGATAACATTGAAGTCGTAGTCGAAGTGGTAGACGGCAATTTGCTGACCCGCTATGCGGAGCTGGAAATGCTGGAACATGATATCCGGCATCGGCTGCAAACCGTTCTTGGTTTGGACTGTAAAATCACACTGAAAGAGCCCCGGTCTATTGAACGCACTGCCGGAAAAGCCAAACGCGTGATTGATTTGCGTAACAAAGGGACAATTTGACCAGGCTGCCGGTGAGGAGAGTTTATTATCCGGCAATTTGGTCTTTTCCTGCCGTTCGTGCGCGGCAGGTGCTGAATAAAATGCCGTTTGCACAGCGGCGGAATGGAATGTATTTATGAAAAAATTAATGTTGGGGAATGAAGCGGTTGCCCGCGGACTTTATGAAGCAGGCTGCCGGGTTGTATCCAGTTATCCTGGTACGCCGAGCACTGAAATCACCGAAGTGATTTCTACATATGATGATGTTTACAGCGAATGGGCGCCAAACGAAAAGGTTGCATGCGAAGTTGCCTACGGTGCTTCCATGGCAGGCGCACGTTCTTTCTGCGGCATGAAGCATGTTGGTTTGAACGTTGCGGCAGACCCATTGTTTACGGCAGCTTATTCCGGCGTAAACGGCGGTTTTGTCATTGCGGTAGCAGATGATTCGGGAATGCATTCTTCCCAGAACGAACAGGACTCCCGCCACTATGCCGCTGCTTCCAAAGTACCGATGCTGGAGCCGTCTGATTCCGCAGAATGCCTCGCGTTCACCAAACTCGCGTTCGAAATATCGGAACGTTTTGACACACCGGTCATTCTCAGACTTTCTACCCGTGTTTCTCACTCCCAGGGAATCGTGGAAATCAGTGAGCGTGAAAATCTCCCGCTGAAGGAATATGTAAAGCGTCCGGAAAAATATGTTATGATGCCGGCCTATGCCCGCGGCAGACATGTTGTTGTAGAAGAACGCACATTGAAACTGAAAGAATACGCGCAAGAGTGCCCGGCCAACCGCATCATTGAAGGCGGTAATATCGGAGTTATCACATCCGGCATCTCTTACCAGTACGCGCACGAAGCGCTGGGCGACAAAGCGACCTATTTAAAGATCGGCCTTGCACACCCGATGTCTGAAAAAATGCTGAAAGACTTCGCTTCCCGGTTTGACAAGGTCTATGTCATCGAAGAGCTGGACAGCATCATTGAAGACTTCTGCAAAGCAAACGGTATCTGCTGTGTTGGCAAAGAGCTGTTCTCCCCCATTGGAGAATACACAGCCGCTGCGATCCGCAAAGCGATCCTGAACGAAGAGAAACCGTATATTACCGTAGAAGAAAATGTTCCGGTCCGCCCGCCTGTTCTCTGTCCGGGCTGCCCGCACCGAGGCATTTTCTACACCTTAAACAAACTTCGTCTCTTTGTCAGCGGTGATATTGGTTGCTACACCCTCGGCGCGTGCGCACCGCTCTCCGCGCTGGATACAACCATCTGCATGGGCGCATCCATTTCCGGCCTTCACGGATTTAACAAAGCCCGTGGTTCTGAGTGGGAGAAAAAATCGGTTGCGGTCATTGGCGACTCTACGTTCATCCACTCCGGTATCACCGGTTTGATCGATATTGCCTATAACGCCAGCAATTCCACCGTTATTATTCTGGATAACAGCATCACCGGCATGACCGGACACCAGCAGAATCCAACAACCGGCTACAACATCAAAGGTGACCCTGCAACCGCGGTAAATCTGGAGGCACTTTGTAAAGCAGTCGGCATTGAACGTGTACGCGTTGTGGATCCGTTTGATGTTGACGGAGTAGAGGCTGCACTGAAAGAAGAATTGGCCGCAGATGCGCCGTCTGTTATCATCGCACGGCGTCCATGTGCTCTGCTGAAAGTTGTTAAGGCAAAACCGCCGGTAACGGTTGATTCCGAAAAATGCAGAAAATGCGGTATGTGCTTTAAAATGGGATGTCCGGCAATCAAAAAGACGGAAGAGGGCAAGCCGGAGATCGACACCACCCTCTGCACCGGTTGCGGACTCTGCACCAAGGCCTGCAAATTTGACGCATTAAAGGAGAATGAACATGGCGGTTAAAAGTATTATGATTGTTGGCGTTGGCGGTCAGGGTACCCTGCTTGCCAGCCGTATTATCGGTAACGCGCTGATTGATTGTGGATATGATGTTAAAGTTTCAGAAGTTCACGGTATGTCTCAGCGTGGCGGATCAGTTGTTACATATGTTCGTTACGGTGATGAGGTTCACTCTCCTGTTGTTGAAAAAGGCGAAGCGGACATTATTCTCGCATTTGAAGAGTTGGAAGCTCTGCGGTGGATTTCATTCTTAAAACCGGGCGGAAAAATGGTCATCAATACCCAGCAGATCGATCCAATGCCTGTTATTACAGGCGCCGCGAAATATCCGGAACATATTCTGGATACCATACAAAAAAGCGGTGTTTCTTTTGATGCGATTGATGCGCTGGAGCTTGCTGAACAGGCGGGAAGTTCCAAAGCAGTAAACGTTGTACTTTTAGGGCTTTTGGCTAAACATTCCGAAATCGACAAAGAAATTTGGCTCAAGTCACTGAAGAACACCGTTCCGCCCAAATTTTTAGACATGAACTTGAAAGCCTTTGAACTGGGCTATCAACAATAAAAAACAAGGGGGTACACTGTCATGATCATTAAGCAAATTTCTGTTTTCGTTGAAAACAAATCCGGCAGACTCGCACAAATCACCAAAGTTCTTGCAGACAATCACATTGACATCCGCGCCCTTTCTCTTGCGGATACCACGAAATTCGGAATTCTTCGTTTCATAGTAAATGAACCGGAGCGTGCAGAACAAGCTTTGCGTGATGCCGGCCTTACCGTTTCCATCACAGACGTAATTGCGGTTTCTGTTGAAGATCAGCCAGGCGGTCTTTCCTACCCCCTGAGTCTTTTGGATGAAAAAGGAATTAGTGTTGAGTATATCTACGCTTTTGTAGGCGCTCCGCATGACAAGGCATTTGTTATCCTGCGCGTGGAAGACAATCAGCTTGCAGCCGAAGTGCTGAAAGAACACGGAATTCCCATGCTCTGCATGAAAGATATTACACATATCTAATTTACTTAACAGCGCAAAAAGAGCCCGCACACAATACTGTGTGCGGGCTCTTTTTAATTGATTTACACATCGCGTTGACCAATCGCGAACGCCTTCGCTCATAATGAACAAAGCTAACCGTTGGAAGCAGCATTCACGTTCGTTCTGCATACAAACCGGTTTTGGTTATCCGCTGATAAAGATTTCGAGCAATGGCAAGAATCATCCACATAATAATAATACCCAACAGCGCACCGAGTGAATCAATCAACACATCGCCGAACTCAGCACTTCTTCCCGGAACAAACAGCTGATGCATTTCATCACTCGCCGCATATGCAACTGAAACCGGGAGTGATGTACCAAGCTGCAGAACACGTTTTGAAAAAAAACAATATGCGGCAAACATGCTTAAAAACCCCAGCAAACAATAAATGCTGAAATGTGCAGATTTTCGCACAATCTTTTCAATTACTTTATATACATCCCGCTGGGCGGTACCGCTCCAATTTTTGTAATTCGGAAATGCAACCGAAATCACTTTGTTTGTAATCCCCCCGCTTAATTCGGACGATTCAACCGAATGCTGTGAAGAAAAATTAAAGATTACTCCCATACAAAATACGACCATTGCAATGGAAAACGATTTTATAAAAATTCGAAAAAATGTTTTTTTAATTCTGATCTCCCCCTGTCTTCTTTTTATTATACACAAAAAATACCCAAACTCCAACAAGGCATTTATTTACTTGTATGAAAAAAACAAACATGATAAAATAATAGAAGAATCTGGAGGTCTTAACATGAAAACAGGATTAGTGTTAGAAGGCGGCGGTATGCGGGGCGTGTATACAACCGGCGTGCTGGATGCTTTTCAGGATCATAACATCACATTTGATTACATCATCGGCGTTTCTGCGGGAGCCTGCCACGCAACCTCGTTTCTTTCACAACAGCGCGGAAGAAGCTTTCTCATCAACGCGGAAAAGTCGCAGGATAAACGTTATGTAAGTCTGCGCAATTTTATAAAAACCGGATCTGTATTCGGCATGGATTTCATTTTCCATGAAATCCCGGATAAATTAGTCCCTTTTGATTATGAAACCTTTGACAACAATCCAACACAGTTCGTGGTAGGGGTCACTGACGTTTTAACCGGCAAGCCATATTATTTTGACTCTCCACGAAAAGAAAACGTAAATAATGTTGCGGCTGCTTCCAGCGCAATCCCGGTGTTTTCACCTATGGTGACCATACAGGGAAAGCAATATCTGGACGGCGGCACATCTGACCCGATTCCCATTCAAAAAGCGTTGGACGATGGTTGTGACAAATTGGTTATTGTTCTCACCAGACCACGTAACTATGAAAAAAGCCCGGAAGGGTTTCGCGCGGTCTACAAAAGAAAGTTCAAAAACTATCCGGCAATGATCAATACTTTGGACCATCGTCATGAGGTATACAACAAAGAACGCGCGTTCGCTTTCGAACTTGAAAAACAAAACAAAGCAATTGTACTGGCCCAGTCTGAAACTGTGCCGATTGGCCGTTTTGAAAAAAACAAAGATAAATTGACCCATCTTTACGAAATCGGTCTGCATGACGCACAAGCAGTCATTGAACAAATCAAAATGTGGCAAAAATAATCCGACAAAGCCCCGGTAACTACACCGGGGTTTTTATTTTTCATACCTTTTGCAAGCACCAGAAAGCACTTTATAATAATCATATTGTTCTGTTACGCTACTGTCCGCCTTGACGCCAAATTAGCGTGAGTAATACATTTATTATTGCCGCATTCTGACTGTGTATCCTGCAACAGCAACATACAAAATTCTCACGAGAAAACGCACATTATGACGAAGCACCGCGTATAATAAAGCAAGGTGATCAAAAAATGGACTATAACAGAGAGCAAGCGTTAAACTACGCACATACATGGGCATTTCGAAGAAACCCTTCCTTTGCAGATTTTGAAGAGATGGGAGGCGACTGCACAAACTTCGTCTCTCAATGCCTTCTTGCTGGAGGTGCTTCCCAGATTTATTCTCCCCTATACGGATGGTATTTCCGCAATTTATATGACCGTGCCCCGGCATGGAGCGGTGTTGACGCCTTTTACCGATTTATCAAACAGGAACGTAAAACGGGCCCCTATGTCATAGAATGCAAACCGGAAGAAGTGATTCCGGGCGATATTGTACAATTCGCAACAGCTGGAAGCCGGTTCCATCACGCGGCAATTATTGTTGACATTACAGGAAAGCCCATTACCACTTCCAATATAAAAATCGCCTGCCACAGTTTTGATTCTGATTACCGTCCGCTTTCCACCTACAATATTCGCATGATACGATATTTGCATATTGTATCCGTTTAAGATGCGCGCCTACAGGCAACCGGCAATTTGCGCGCGGAAAATCGAACACGTTTTTTACGGGACTTTTTCAAAAAGAAGGCGCCCGCGAACGATATCAACATTAAAATTCCGCCCAAACTCAGTAAAGCGAGGATTACATCAAAGGAAACGGCATTTGCGTCACTCATTCCGGCCGCTAATAACAAAATCATTAAGCTGCAAATTCCAGCTGTATTCCAAATTTTTTTCATATTGATACTCCCCTTTCTTGTTCCTTATTATAAAAAAAGAGTTGTCCAATAAAACGGACAACTCTTTTTTATTTTGAGAAGTATCAAATTATTATTTTTCCCAGGTAAGTATAAACGTACTGCCTGAGCCCAATGTACTCTGCAACGACAACTTAGCGCCTAAACAAGCCGCACCGTGTTTCACAATGGAAAGGCCAAGGCCGGTTCCGCCAATTTCTTTCGAATGACTTTTATCCACCCGGTAAAAACGCTCAAACACCCGTTGCTGATCCGCAGGAGAAATTCCAATTCCTGTATCCTGGACTGTAAGGGTGATGTACTTGTCATCTTCACTAACTGTTACCGAAACCATTCCACCCTTTTTATTATACTTTATGCCGTTATCTACAAGGTTGTAAACCACTTCATCCAAAATCTGCATAGGACCGTGGATTGCAGCATGGTCACCGTGAACAGCGATAGAAACCTCTGCGCGTTTAGCAGCTTCGTCCAGCCGGTCAGCAACCGACTGCACACAGTCAAGCAGATCACACGGCATATCATCATAAGGGAATTTGCCCTCATCAAGCTGAGATATTTTGATAATATCATTGACCAATGTGATCAGGCGCTGTGCTTCCACAAAAATACGGCCAGCAAACTGTTTTACATCCTCCTGCTTTACAATTCCGCTTTGAATGATTTCGGCAAACCCCGAAATAGAAGTAAGCGGCGTTTTGAGTTCGTGTGAAACGTTTGCAGTAAACTCTCTTCGCAGCTCTTCCCGCTGCATCTTTTCGGTAACATCAACGAGAAGCAACACAGCACCAGCGGTTCGGTTTCCTTCCAGTACAACAGGATTAGCTAGCAGCTGACAATAGCCGTTTTTTAAATCCATAATAACCGATTCATGACGGCCGGACAACACCGACTCAACTGTGCGGCAAAACGGCTCACTGCGGTTTAGATTCAACACACTTTGCCCACGCTGAACACTCTGTGCATCCAGCAAACGCAGAGCACTGGAATTGCAGGAAAGCACGTCTGTTTTCTGATCAATGACAATTAGGCCTTCGCTCATATTATCCGTAATGATCGAAAACTCCTGCTGACGGCGTTCCGTTTCAAAAATCTGTTCCCGTATGGTTCTCTGCTGCCGGTTGATTTTCAAAAGCAGCGGCGCTATCTCATCATAAACAGCCGACTCGTCTACATGGTCCAAATCAATCTGGTTAATCGGCACCACAATTTTTTTAGCCGCACGAGACGCAATGATGCCGGAAAGAATCAACATAAGAAGCAGAATCCACAGCATTGGCCGAAGGAGCTGTAAAAGAATATTAAAACTCGTGTATTGTGTGCTGGAAATGCGAAGCACCTTTCCATCTGACAATCTTTTAGCAAAATACAGTGTGATTTCAGAAAGCGTTTCAGATGTTCTGGATGAATATCCGCTTCCAGACTGTAGAGCCTGAACAAATTCTTCACGCTCTGAATGATTTTCCATTGCCGAAACATCAGCCTGATTATCAAACAAAACTGTGCCGTCGGAGTCGATCAGCGTAACGCGTTGTTCTTGTCCATACAAGTTATCCAGACAAGCGGCACCTTGCCCTTCCACAGCAAGAGAAAGATAATTGACTTCAACTTCCAGCTCATGCTTAATCTGTCCCTCAAAATACTGATACAGTATCCCCAAAAGGAACGATACGCCCAGAATCAAAATCAAAGCAGACGCCAACAGTATGGAGTGGAAAATACGCCGGGTCAACGGGGATCGCCCCCGATTTTATAACCGATTCCGCGTACTGTTTCAATGTACTCTCCTGCTTTTCCAAGCTTTTGCCGTAAAGTCCGCACATGAACATCAACCGTACGGCTTTCTCCGCCATAAGAATAGTTCCAGATTTGATCAAGCAGCTGTGCTCTGGTAAACACGGTACCACGTTCGGAAAGAAGAAGACACAGCATTTCAAATTCTTTTAAGGTAAGGATGATGTCCTCCCCATCCACCTGAACGATGTGTCTGGACGGGCAGACATACAAACATCCCAGCTGGTATTCCTCCGCTTTCTCACGATTACCGGAACGCCTGAGAAGCGCACGGATACGGGAAAGAAGCTCCATCATACGAAACGGTTTCGCAACGTAATCATCCGCGCCGCTGTCCAATCCAAGAACCGTATTGTACTCGTCATTTTTTGCAGTAAGCATCATAACAGGCAAACTTTTATAATCCGCAGAAGACCGCAGTTTTTTAAGAATGCTGATGCCATCCTCTTCAGGCAGCATAATATCAAGCAAAATAAGATCCGGGATTTTCTGATCCATTGCCTTCCAAAAAGCAGAGGGACGGTCAAATCCCTCGGCTTCCATGTCCTGACTTTTCAATGTATAAATTACAAGCTCTCTGATGCTGTCGTCATCTTCTACCAAGTAAATCATAACGTTCCCCCTCCTTTTTCAAATTATATCACAAATCGTTTTGCGTTTCATGGGTTTTATGAATTCCCGTAATGGAATAATCCACCCACTCCGCGATATTGACCGCGTGGTCACCAATACGCTCAAAATATTTCGCAGCCATCAAAACATCCAACGCTGGTTTTGCATCAATATTCTTCTGGTAGATCAGTTCCATCAGTTCTTCTTTGATTTTATCAAAGAGCCGATCGACCGTGTCATCATCCTGCACGACTTTTGCGGCAAGGTCCGCATCTGTTTTTACAAAAGCGTCAATGCTTTCGGTTACCATTTGCACGGCGGCGCGCGCCATATCAGCAAGGTGAACTTTACTCTGAAGAACGCTGCCGGAAATATACGGTGCGAGTTCTGCAATATCAGCAGCCTGGTCACCAATTCGTTCCATGTCGGAAATCATCTTAAGCGCCGCAGAAATTACACGCAGGTCTCTGGCCACCGGCTGACGCTGAAGCAAAAGACGGATGCAAAAGCTTTCAATCTCGCGTTCTTTTCGGTCGATTTGAGAATCGACTTCAATAATCTGCCGAATCAAACGAGGCTGGGAGTTTTCGAGCGCTTTGGAGGAAAGTGAAATAACCTCCTCACAAAGACTTCCCATTCGGATCATTTCCACATGCAGCTGATCCAACTGCTGATCAAACTGAGTACGCATATTTTATCCAAACCTCCCGGTAATGTAATCTTCTGTGCGCTTATCTGACGGTATAGAAAACAGTTTTTCTGTATTATCATATTCGACCAGTTCACCCAAAAGGAAAAAGGCGGTCCGGTCAGAAATACGCACTGCCTGCTGCATATTATGCGTTACAATAATAATCGTATATTTTTTCTTCAGTTCTACTGCCAATTCCTCAATTTTCGAAGTCGAGATCGGGTCAAGAGCGCTGGTGGGTTCGTCCATCAAAAGCACTTCCGGCTCAACTGCCAAAGCACGTGCAATGCAAAGCCGCTGCTGCTGTCCGCCAGACAAACCAAGCGCGTTCTTTTTCAGACGATCTTTGACTTCATCCCAAATTGCGGCGTCACGCAAACTCTTTTCAACAATCTCATCCAACTGTAAACGACGGCGTACCCCATGAAGCCGCGGACCGTAAGCAATGTTATCATAAATACTCATCGGGAACGGATTCGGGCTCTGAAACACCATACCTACTTTTTTGCGCAGCAGTGTAACGTCTACGCTTTTGTCGTAGATATTTTCCCCATCCAATGTAATATCACCGGTGATTTTAACATTTGGAACCAGGTCGTTCATGCGGTTGAGCGTCTTTAAAAAGGTGGATTTGCCACAGCCGCTCGGTCCAATCAAAGCAGTGATCTGCTTTTCGTAAAGGTCGATATTAATATCCTTTAACGCATGGTTTTCACCATAATATAAGTTTAATCCACCAGAATGGATTTTGCAATTTGTTTCCATAATCGTTCTCCCGTTCATTTATTTCCGCTTTTTCTCTAAACGACTGCTGATCAAACGTGTTGCAAGGTTTAAAATCAGCACAATAATCAGCAATACCGCCGCAATACCAAATCCGACGTCATTCAGTCCGCGGGAGTAAGCGTAACGATACAGCTCAACAGAGAGGGTCGCGCCTGAGCCCATAAACTGCTCGAACAGATTTCCACGCGGCATATAAATCGCACTTCCGCCGGAAACCAGGATCAAAGCAGCAGATTCGCCAACAATACGGCCAACCGCCAAAATAATAGCCGTTACCAAGCCCGGCATTGCAGAAGGAAGAAGGATTGTGCGCACAGTATGCCATTTCGTCGCACCCATTCCAGCCGCTCCTTCACGATAGCTTTTCGGAACCGATTTCAACGCTTCCTGCATATTACGCACAATTGTAGGAAGAACCATCAATGTTAAGGTCAGAGCACCAGACAAAAGTGAAACGTTCAGATGAAGCGCTGTACAGAAAAACACATAACCAAAAACGCCAAAAATAATGGACGGAATGCCGGAAAGTGTTTCTGTTGTAAATTCTATTACGCGGATTAACTTTTTATTTTTCGCATATTCATTCAGATAAATTGCACCGCCTACGCCAAGAGGAACAGATATGATAACGGAAAGGAGAATCATGTAAACCGTGTTGATAATGGCCGGCAAAATGCCGATGGTATCTTCCAAAGGATTCGGAGCGGTGGAAAGGAAATCCCAGGTCAGCATCGGAAGGCCTTTCCAGAAGATGTAGACAATAAAGTAAATTACCATCGCCAAAATGGCCGCAGAAAAAAGGAAGATCAGGCAATAGAGCGTAATGTCGGCAGGACGGCGCTTTTTCTGCTGTATAGAAGCAACCGGCGTCATTTATTTTTTCCTCCTTTTTTCAAAATTCCATTCAAAGCAAAGTTGATGATCATGATAAACACGAACAATACCAGTCCGATTCCGTAAAGTGCTTCTCTGTGGATTCCGCTGGAATAAGCCCATTCAAACGGAATGCTGACAGTCAGCAAACGGACCGGTTTCAGCAGTTCCGGAAGCACGACCGCGTTGCCCGCTACCATCATAACCGCCATCGTCTCACCGATTGCACGTCCGGTTCCCAGAACCATTCCGGCTACAATTCCGCTTTTTGCGGCCGGGATAATCACTTTAAAGATGGTCTGAATTTTTGAGCCGCCCAGGCCGAGGGAAGCCTCGTAATATGCTTTAGGGACCGCACGCAAAGCGGTTTCGCTCATGCTGACGATGGTTGGAAGAATCATAATGATCAAAACAACAATGGCAGAAAGCAAGCAGCCACCGGTCGGCATATTAAATGCTTCTTGAATTTTGAACACCAGAGGAACAATCAAAATTGCACCAAGCAAGCCATAAACGACCGACGGAATACCCGAAAGGAGGTCGATCATCGGGCGGACAAACGAAGCTACTTTCTTCGGTGCGATATGTGAAAGGAAAACAGCGGTAAGAACACCGATCGGCACAGCAATCACAACGGACACAAGCGTTGCAACGACTGAAGCGAGAATCATCGGCAGAATACCAAACACTTTGTTGCTCGGGTCCCAAACATCACCCAGCAGGAAGTCTGTAATACCGATCTTCCAAATGGCCGGACCGCCTGAAAAAATCATGTACAAAGAAATAAATACGACGCTGACAACAGCAAGAATACCACAAATAAAAAACAGAAGGTTCATAATACGCTCTACCGTAATAACCTTTGTTTTCTTCCCGGTATGAATCGAACTGAGGGCGCGGCTGTTATTTTGTTCCACTCTCTATTCACCCTTCCCTAACATGGAACCATTCTTAACACACAAAAACGCAAGACCCGGACAGACTCACTCCTGTCTCTCCGGATCCTGCGCATCGTTTACATTTCGGTTTATTGAACCGGAATCAGGTTGGTATCGGTTACGATCTGCTGGCCCTCATCGCTCAGGATGAAGTCGATGAAATTCTGAGCCGCTTCAGAAAGTTCCGCGCCGGATTTGGTAACCAGCAGGAAAGAACGCTGCAGTTTGTAGCTGCCGTCTTTCAAAGTATCTGTGCTGATTGCCACACCTTCATAGTTTACAGCTTTGACCATGCTCTCATCCAGATCAGAGAAGGACATGTATCCAATTGCGTTTGCATTCTGTGAAACCGTAGTCTGAACCGCACCGGTATCTTTGCACTCGGTAGCAGTAGAAACCAATTCTTCATCTTCAATGCCGACGATTTCGCCAAACGCGCTGCGTGTACCGGAACCGGCTTCACGAACCACTACTGTGATCGGTGCATCCGCGCCGCCAACTTCGCTCCAGTTGGTAATCTCACCAGCGTAAATCTTTTTGATCTGATCCTGGGTTAAATCGGTAACACCATTCTCGCTGTTCACAACAACCGCGATACCATCGATCGCGTAAGCGGTACCTTCAAGGCCTTCGCTCTTTTCTTCATCTTTCAGATCACGGCTGGAATGACCGATTTCATACTTCCCATCAATAACGCCCTGGATACCATCGCCGGACCCATTCATTTCATAGTTGATGGTAACGTTCTGATTTTCTTCCTGATATTTGTAAATCAGCGCGTTCATTACTTTTTCAACCGAAGTGGAACCACCGGTTTTGACAATGCCGCTCGCATCCCCGGCTGTGCTGGAATTGCTTGTGCCGGCATCAGACGAACTCTGAGATTCCGAATCCCCTCCCTGGCTGCAAGCCGCAAAGCTAAGCATCATTGCGCCAGCCGCAAGGCAGGCAAGTAAACGTTTTGCTTTCATACCATTTTTCTCCTTTTCAAATGGACTTTCTTTTTTGTCTTTCCTTATTTCGACGTGTCTTAGTATAATATTACAGTGTAAAATACAAAACAGTCTTTATGTTAAACCTATTTAAAATCATTTTTTGTTGAGCAAGATGAAGTTTAACGAGATATTTTGTATCTCAACACCTGTAACCACTATTTAATGAGATTATGAACCTGAATTTGACACTTTAAACGCGAGTTAATATAATTGATTCATTCAAAAAAGTTGCAAAGGAGATGCGAAAATGAAAAAGGGATTTATACTTGCAGTAACTGCAGCCGCATTGATTATGATGTGCACAGCTTGTTCCAACGGAAAAAATAATCCACAAAGTCAGTCGTCTATCTCTTCTCAAACTTCAGATTCATCACAGAGCTCATCGACTTCTACCGTTGCACCGAGCGAACCTACAACTTCCAGTTCTTCAAATACGATTTCATCTGATACCGCAAAACAAATTGCGCTTGAACATGCACAAGTTCAGGAAAGTAATTTATCCTTTATAAATGTAAGACAAGAAATTGACAACGGAGTTTCTGTGTACAAGGTTGAATTTTATCAGCAAAACCAAGAATATGACTACACCATTCGAACTTCAGACGGAACAATTCTGAGCTTCGATTATGAAATCGACGATCGTTTTAATTCCGCAAACGCTACAATTTCACAAGAGAGCGCGATCAACATGGCGCTTGCTAAAGTCCCCGGAGCAACCCAAAATGACATTCGGCTTCAACTTGAGTCCGATGACGGACGGTGGCTTTATGAAGGAAAAATTATCTACAACAATTTTGAATATGAATTTGAAATTGATGCCACAAATGGCACATTTATAAAATGGGAGCAAGATTCCGTATTTGATTGATTAAAAGCAGTATTTTAACAGCGACATAACTGTGTTTAGCAGTTATGTCGCTGTTTTTATTTTTGTTTTAAGTTGTTTGAGATCGCTTTATTCCAGCTGATTATGAATTTGTATTTGTATATCAGCGTTTTTTACCTGTTCATTCCAATTCTCACTGATCCAATCGGTCAGTTCAGGATAAGCTGAGCGCAATCGGTACCCATACCCAAAAACATCCGCCCCGTATTCATTTACCGCCTGATTCCATACGGATTCGCATTCTTTACGGATCACCTCTGTCACCAAATCATATAGTTCCTTGTACTCATCTGCGTTTGTGGCATTTAAATCCATTGTTTGATATTCGCGAATATTCAGCAGATTATTGATTTCGATTTCAAACGTCACTTTGCCTTCCTTGTATACCGGCCGTACGATTGTTTCGCTTGAAACCACATCCAGAGAAACCGGTGTACCAGACTGTGTGACCGTATCAATGCTGGTTGTTGGAATCTGGTCAGTTAACCACAGTACACCTCTCGTTTGAATAAAATCCAAGCTGCCACATGCCTTTTTATCCTTGATGATTTCTGTTCCAATGTATCCAATCCGTGACTTTGGGCTGTTGCCCGTCTGTGATTCACCTGATGAATCAGCTTGATTGGTTTCAATTTGGACCGCCGCGACCAACGGCAGTCCAACCGCCTGAAAATCGCTGTAATAATAATTTGCGAACTCATAATATTCCGTCCGAAGCATCAAACCATTGTTATAATAGATTTCATGCAGTCGTTCAATTGCTTCTCCCGGCAAAACACCACGGTCCACTTCTTTGTTTACAAGATCAGACGCTTTTTCATCCGCCACATAAATTTCTGTATCCACCCTGAGATCAATGTCGTGATTAATGTAATCTGCAACGACATCCATAGAATTCTCCGCAAGTTCCCTGCCGATGATAATCACGCTGCTTTGAGCGTAGAACGGAGTCTTCCCTTTTGGCAAAGCGGCATTTTCGATGGCTTCACTGATTGTTAACCCGTGACCGATCACGATTTCGGAATTGTTTTCGCTTAAATTGATTGGCTGATCTCCACTGCCCATAGGGGTAAAGTATTCCAAGGAAGCTGTAAAAACGCCATCTTCCCAATCCAATCCTACCACCTGCACAATCGCTCTGTTGTCAATTTCATTTGAACTGGCACAGCCGGATAGCATAAAAATCCCAAGAAATAAAACGCATATCACACATAACCGCCGCAGCCGATTCATTTGCGCTCACCTCTTTTTCTCTTTTTGATTGCCAGAGAAATCGCCATAGCAGACGGAATTATCGTCAATAACAAAATCGACACTGCCAGGTTTTGCGAAAGCTGCACTGGAACAAATTTAAAATCACTGATTCCCACTGCCAACGCCAGCACAAATACAACGATGCAAAAAATCCAAAACACTGGTTTTCTTTTCGGAATTGGAAACAGGTTTTCTAAATTTCTTACCCCCGCAAAAATAAGAACGGAGAACTTCAAAATATATAACAGAAAACAAAAATACAACTGAATAACATCCAAACGGCGAATGCCAAACAGATTCATGCTTGCAAACATTGTATAATACGGGAATGCAAGTTTGTTGAAAAATGTACCCAATACACCCGCTGAAACAAACATTGCAAAAGCAGACACAATACCCGTTGCGGCTACAGCTAAAATGGAAAGCTTTTTTACACCTGTTTTAACATACGGCGCCAGTAAAACCAGCAGCACAAAGTCTGAATTATTGGAAAGATACCTTGAAAGTCCTGACCATATCTGAGAAATATTTCCCTGGTAAACAGGAACAATGCTATAAATATTAATATGGGAAAATCCGCCGACTGCTGCAATAAGAAGAGATACAACCAATCCAATGGCAAAAAGGAAACCAATTCGCGCAATGCACTGTATGCCGGAGTAAGCCACATAAAATCCAACAACCGACGCCACGACAAGGTAGAACAGCATGGAGTATTCGCGAGTAAATGTGGCCATAAAAAAGGATATTTCGCTCAGACTTCCCACTGCTGAAACCAAACAAAACAAAACATATAATACAACAATGATTGGGCCGATTTTACCCAATGAACAAAATGATGAAATAGAAAAAGGCTGGTTTTCGCTCAGCTGCATATAAAACATCAACGGAACCAAAAGTACGAGCTGCAACAAAATTCCAATAATCGAACCGAAGATATACCCAATTGGTTCCAATGATGGTTGGATTACCGGGGAATACAGAATGGACGACAAAACCCGGCTGATAAAAAGAATGCAAAACAACTGATGCGGTGCAATTACGAGCTTTTCCATTAATCCTCCTTAGATGAACCCTGCTGTTGGATGTGCACCCCTTCCAGATCCTGTATTTTGGAACTGCCTTTTTGAAGCTTGGTCCAACTGGCACGATATACTACATCGCGCAATGAAGCACGCAGGCTGAAAGGACTGACTGTTGAAAGGAACGGAACTCCGAAAGAGCTAAAAGAAGTGACATTGATCAGCAAAAAGATCGTGCCGATCGAGATTCCAAGCAGGCCAAAAAATCCGCCAAGCAGAATAAACATCAGCCGTAAAAGGGCACACGGTTCATACACCGATGGAAGCGCATACGAACTGATTGCTGTTAAAGCGACCATCATAATCATCGGCGCGCTGACAAGCCCTGCGGACACTGCCGCCTGACCAACCACCAAAGAACCTACAATACTGACCGCGTGCCCAACAGACTGCGGCATGCGTATTCCTGCCTCCCGCATAATTTCGTAAATAAAATTGATTACAATTGCTTCTACCACAATTGAAAACGGCATGATGGATTGATTGGACGCAATGTTATAAAGCAATGACCGCGGTATGATTTCAGGGTTAAAGTTTACAAACGAAATATACAGTCCCGGGAGATAAACCGTAATAAAAAAAGCCAGATATTTAATCAAGCGCACAAACGTTGCAAAATATGGTTTGCTGCAGTAATCGTCTACATTTTGAAAATTCTCTATAAAAAGCGAAGGGACAATCAACGCAAACGGGGTTCCGTCTACAATAACAGCAACTCTGCCCTCGGCAATTTTGGCACATAGTGTGTCAGGGCGCTCTGTTGTGCGAACTGTGGTGAAAATGCTTCTCTTTCCCTTTTCAAGAAACGGGCGAAGATAGGAAGCTGCTAAAACCACATCCAAATCAACTTTCTCCAGATTTTTTCTGACACCATCAACCAATTTTGGGTCTGCAACGTCGGTTAGATAGCCGATAAACACATTGGTCTGACTTTTTTTACCCAGGCGCAGCTGCTCAAAGCGTAATTTCGGTGTTTTTAAACGTCTTCGCACCATACTGGTATTAATCACACCAATTTCCGTAAATGCTTCTTGTGAACCATGCTGGTTCACTTCGCTGGAAGGCTGGGATACTCCTCTGTATTTAAACCCCTGAACGCCTAAAGCGACTGCCTGGTTTATACCATCTACCAAAACAATCACAAAACCGGACATGACAAAAACAAACAGTGTATCATAGTCATAAACATCATTGAGCTCCATCGCGAACATGGAAGAATCATGAATAAAATCAAACAGTTCCCGTGGTGATGCTGCCTGAGCCGGTCGTAAATGGGTCAAAGGAGAAACGATCATTTCATAAGCATTCAAATCGCTAATCATGGCAGAACAGGTGACAAGCGCAATTTTATTCTGCCGAATTGTTATTTCACGGATCAAGATATCAGCAGAATTTTCACATTTGCTTCGTATGGTAATGATATTGTCTTTTAAATCGTTTTTTAACAAATCGGGCTGCATGAAATATCCCCTTTGAAAGTAAAATCTATCTTTCATTATTGCCGTTTTTCCGTTTCCGATTCAAAAGTATAAAAAATTCACCGTGACAAATACTAGTCACGGTGATAAAAAATGTTCGTTGTTATGTTTCGCGCCATCCTTCTCTATCTTTTAATTGTTCTTGCCATGCGGCTTATGGGTAAGCGCCAGATTGGAGAACTACAACCTTCCGAACTGGTTACCACCATTTTGGTATCTAACATTGCTTCCATTCCAATTGAAGACCCTACCCTTCCTATGGCACTCAGTGCGGTACCAATCCTCACGCTTGTTGTTTTCGAAGTATTTATTTCGACCATAGCATTAAAAAGCAAACATTTTCGAAAAATACTTTCCGGAAGCCCAATGATTTTAATTCAAAACGGCGTCATTGATCAAAAAATGATGAAAAAACTTCGATTTACAATTGACGATTTAATGGAAGAACTACGTTCAAACAATATCTTTAATTTGGAAGATGTACAATATGCCATTGTGGAAACCAACGGAAAGCTTAGTGTGATGTTAAAATACAAAGCTCAGACTGTCACTCCAGAAATTCTGAATCTAAAAGGCAGCGACCCCAAACTACCCGCAATTGTCATCAGCGACGGTGTTATTATAGAACACGCGCTCAAAAACTGTAACCTTGGAAAACCATGGCTGTTAGAAACCGTAAAATCGAATCATCTTCAAGTAAGCGATATATTTTTAATGACAGCCGATGCAAACGCAAAATATTATATCATCCCAAGACAGGCGGAAAAGAAAAATGGGTAGAAAAATTTCAATTATTGTAATCAGCATTTTGCTGTTATCCACCAGTCTGCTCAGCGTTTGGTATGCAAAAAACGTGAAAGAAAATTTATCGGCACTTTTAGAAAAAACAAAAATTTCTGCTGAATCAGAAAACGTCGAACAAACCAAAAAACTTGTTGAAGAAACACAGATTTATTGGGAACAGCAGAAACAAACGCTGTTAATATTCATCAGTCATGATGAAGTTGATCAGCTTTCAGACATCATTTCGCGTTTAACATCACTCATTGAGCACGATGACCTTTCTGAATTCTGCTCACAAATCGATGAAGCGCTCAATGCAATTGAACACATTTGGAGCATTCAAGTGCCTGTTTTGCAACATGTGCTTTAAACAAAAAAGGCCGGTATAAAACCGGCCTTTTTATTTCTTAATTTGGAGCGCTTTTAACTCGCTCATAAAAGAATCAATATCCTTAAAATCTCGATAAACAGAAGCAAAACGAACATATGCAACTAAATCAATATCCTTGAGCTTTTCCAGCGCCAACTCACCGATTTTTTGCGAACTGACTTCTTTTACAAAAGAATTGCTCAACGTATGTTCAATATCATCAACCAAATGTTCCAACGCTTCAATTGGAACAGGTCTTTTTTCACAGGCACGCAGCAAGCCATTTAACAGCTTTTCCTTATTGAACGCCTGTCTTGACTGATCCCGCTTTATTACCATTAACGGTACTGTTTCAATCACTTCATAAGTTGTAAAACGAGTACCACACGAGAGACATTCCCTGCGTCTTCGAATCCGTTCGCCATCATCTGAAGGACGAGAATCGATTACTTTACTTTCAGTGAAAGAACAGGAAGGACATTTCATAAACCAGTCTCCATTTCCACATGATCGCCGTACTGAAACGTCAATTATGATTGAGTATTACATAAAATAAATATAAATAATTATAGCATATTTTTCCAAAATTACAAGCTGTAAATAAAGTCAAACGTTACATCTTCAAACTGGCACAATTCAACGTCTTCTCTGTTCAAAGTATCTGCGAAACACTCTACGCAAAGACGATCAGTAGAAATATCTTTCATCCTTTTTACTATTTTTCCATTCACAACCGCACAAACATCATAACTGGGTACCTCCTGTCCATCTTCAGCAACAAAACAACTTTCTGTTACACAATAGGTCACGGTTTCCCTTTCCTGCATAAATTAATCACCCATCAAATTTATTTACGATTGATTACGTAAACATTTTACTATATTAAACAGAAAAAGGAAAGGAGAATCGTTCGACTCGGTTCGACAGGATTCGACAAAGCGTTAAATATCTTTACATCAAAAATTAAAATTACAAACCTTTTTGCAAGTAAAAACGCTTTAAAAAATTTTATACAAAAAATTTAGTGAATTTAACAAATCGCCTATTGTTTGAAAATCGTGTCGATAAACCTCGATTACCATAGAAGGTGAGGCAGGAAATTTTTTTACAAGCTGCGCCAGATGTTGAAAATCGAACCCGCCATTTCCAGGAAGCAAACAATCCTTTTGCGGTAAATGATCGTTTAAATGCAGATGCACAACACGATCACCCATAATATTTAATACCTCTAACGGATTCAATCCGGAGCGAACTGCCTGTTTGATATCGAAAACAAACTTTATCTTTCCGTCAAGCAGTTCAATCAATCTTTTCAGATAATTCAAATCCCCAGATTTACAACGGCAGATATTTTCCTGAGCAACCGTTACGTGAAACGGTTCGGCTGTTAACGCAAGTTTGTTATATTGCTCCGCATAAAATTCAGGAAGCGTTTTACTGTCTTTCCGATCGCCGTGCAGCACAAAAACATCCGCTGATAACTGCTGACATATTTCAAAAAAGCGCTTATAAACATCCAGCATATCAGAGACACGGCGTGGATACTCTGAAAAAAACATAAGCGGTTCCAAGCCTGAAGTAAATGGATGAACGGAACAAACTTTGATTCCATAATAATCCATACGCTTTTTTAACTCATTGATGTAATTTGGACTCATTTCCGAATAACTGTTAATAAACAGTTCAATCACACGTATACCGGATTTTCCATACTCTTCTATGACTTCTTCCAACAACCGCGGATACATGCAAGCGGTTGAAACGCCGATGTTCAACATATCGCCTCCATAAAACCAACAAGCCGCTGAAAAGCGGCTTGCGGATCAATTTTATTTTCTTTTTTTACCTGAAGCATAATTGCGTTTTTTGGCTTTGTGTTCCTGCCAAACCACCCACAGAGAACCGGATATACACAAAGAAGAGTACAGACCGGAAATCATACCAATAATCAGCGGGAATGCAAAGGTGAGAATCGAATCAACATTAAAGATTAACGCAAGCACACATGCAGAAAGCAACGCAATTACTGTTGTAATCGTTGTATTGACCGTACGGGTAAGCGACTGATTGATACTGGTATTGACGATCTCGGCGATCGGCGTTTTTTTCATGAGCCGCTCATTCTCACGAATACGGTCGTACACAACGATTGTGGCGTTGATGGAGTAACCCAAAATCGTCAAAACTGCCGCAATAAAATTATTATTCAACGGAATCTGGAAAATAACAAACACGGCATAAATAACGATTGCATCGTGGATTAAGGCAATTACCGCCATGACACCGGCCGACCAGCCTCCGATTTTGCGGAATCGGAACGCGATGTAAATAATCATCAACACAGCTGCGACAGCGACCGCAAGAAGGGATTTCAACAAAAACTCACGTCCGATAACCGGATCAACATTGTTGATTTCCTCCATTGTAATGCCGTTATCGGAAAACTTTTCTTCCAGTTTTTGGGTAAGCTGGCTTTGCTGTTCCTGCGAAAGGCTAACCTGATTATTGACCGAAATAACAACATTTTCCCTGCCCGTTGCAATATCCTGCGACTGCTGGACAGTTACACGCATCCCCAGCGCTTCTTCCGCAACCGACTGAACATCGTCTACGTTCAGTTCGCCGGTATAAGAATAGGTAGCCATCGAACCACCAGTAAACTCAATGTCAAGCTTCACGCCAAACACCAAGGAAAAAATAACCGTGAATACAACAATGGCTGCGGAAATGATAAAGTAAATCTTCCGTTTTCCAAGAAAATCAAACTGCTTACGAATTTTCAACTTTATCACCTCCATAATACTGCGGTTTGCGGAACGCATTGAATCGAGAAATGGATTTCAGCATCAGCCTTGAGGCGGTAACGCTGAAGATAAAGTTGAAGATTACACCAACCAGCAATGTATATCCAAACGAATAAATGGTACCGGCAGCAACTGGTCCGAACATAAAGAAGACCGGAGAAAGCAGCTGCGAGAAGAAGCTGGCCGGCGGGCCAAAGGCACCCATCAGAACAATCGCAACAATAATCATGGTGATGTTACTGTCAAAAATCGCGCTGAACGCTCTGCTATAACCAGCATCGAGCGCACCATCGATCGATTTGCCTGCACGAATTTCTTCCTTGATGCGTTCCGCTGAAATAATGTTTGCATCAACGCCCATTCCAAGAGACAGAATAATACCTGCGATACCAGGAAGGGTCAACGTAAAGCTGGAGAAAAACGGGAAGAAACCGGATACCGCCGCGATGGAACCGGCAGCCTGTCCTGCAAGTGCGAAAATCGCAACAAAACCAGGTAGACGATAAACAACCACCATGAAAACGCAGATGAGAACAAATGCAATAATACCTGCAATGATCATAGCGTTAAGAGCATCCTGCCCCAAAGTTGGGCTGATTGTGCTGAAGCTTGCGGCTTCCAACTGGAACGGCAAAGCGCCTGCGTTGATCTTGTCTGCAAGATCCTGAGCAGTTTCCGCCGTAAATCCACCGGAAATAACCGCTGTACCATCTGTCAGCGCAGCATTAACCCGCGCGCTGGAAATCATGGTATCATCCATCCAGATGGAGATATAACCGCCCTCTTCATGAAGCCGGGTGGTCGCTTCGGCGAACTTTTCAACGCCTTCCCCTTTCAGGGTCAGCTGTACGATCGGCTCATTTTTATTATTGCTTGTATCAATTGCCGCACGGGCACTTTCCACATCATCACCGGTAAGGATAATGTTTTCCGCGGTTACTCCGGATGGATGACCTTCTTCATCGGTCTCATATCCCTCGCGGAAGGTGAGCAGAGCGGTTGCGCTGAGCTCTTCAATGGCCGCTTCCGGATCAAAATCCTCTTCATCCTCTTTCCAAGGGAAACGGACAATGATACGCTTGTTGTCTGTATCCGAATAGATCTCATAGTCAGTGATATTGCTGGAAATCATACGTTGTTCAATTGCGGCCTGCGCAGCTTCAAGCTGTTCAGTCGTAACTGTATCAACGAGATCTTCCGGCGGGGTGAACGTTACATCAACACCGCCGCGAATATCAATACCCAGCCGGATATCTTCTCCGCCTTTGATAATTACCGTTTTATTGTCTCCGTAGGTTGTACTGATCCCAAAAAACGCGAGATATGTAAATACAAGAGTCAATGCGGCAATTATAAAGAACACTGGTTTTGCTGTTCGTTTCATGGACTACTCCTCCAATGTCTTTTTGCAATTTACTGCATTGCATATCATTATACAATACATCAAAAACGAAGTCAATCTTAGACAGATAATTCAGCACTTTCGCCTAAAATCGACTGGTTTTCTTTTAAAATCAGAGCAATAGCAGTAGAGATAAACTCCTCCACCTGTTCCACCGAACGACCAATAAAGTTTTCCGGTTTTAAGATTGCATCGATTTCCGAACGGGTGAGCATAAACGAATCGTCTGCACAAATGCGGTCAATCAAATCGTTCTCCAAGCCTTCTTCCTTCACCACTTTAGCGGCGGCAATGGAATGCATTCTCAAACGCTCGTGAAGTTCCTGACGGTCTCCGCCCTTTTTAACAGCCGACATCATGATGTTTTCCGTTGCCATAAACGGAAGTTCTTTCATCACACGCTGTCTCACCACTTTGGGGTACACAACAAGGCCGTTTGTAACATTGAGCATGATATTGAGGATTGAATCCACCGCCAAAAAGCCCTCCGCCATGGAGATGCGTTTATTGGCACTGTCATCCAAAGTGCGCTCAAACCACTGAGTAGCCGAAGTAAAGGCTGGGTTAAGGGTATCAATGATAACATAACGCGCAAGCGCTGTAATACGTTCACTGCGCATAGGGTTACGTTTATACGGCATGGCGGACGAACCGATCTGATGTGCTTCAAACGGTTCTTCCATCTCTTTGAAATTCTGGAGGATACGCAGATCGGTCGCAAATTTGCTGGCCGACTGAGCGATTCCGCCAAGAGTCGAAAGCACCTGAGCGTCTACTTTTCTGGAATAGGTCTGACCGGATACCGGAACAACGCTGTCAAAGCCCATATCTTCCGCAATGGTTTTTTCAACGCCTTTGATCTTTTCGCTGTCCCCTTCAAACAACTCCACAAAGCTCGCCTGTGTTCCCGTTGTACCTTTCGAACCCAACAGTTTCAGGGAAGAAATGCGGAAATTAATCTCTTCATAATCCATCAAAAGCTCATTCAGCCAAAGTGTTGCGCGCTTTCCGACCGTTGTGAGCTGTGCCGGCTGAAGGTGGGTATATGCGAGTGCAGGCATGGAACGGTACTCCATGGCGAATTTCGCAAGATTGTTCATTACATTGACAAGTTTTCTGCGAACAACCTTTAACGCTTCACGCATAATGATTACATCCGTATTATCCCCAACGTAGCAGGAGGTCGCACCAAGGTGAATGATCCCCTTCGCGTTCGGGCACTGCACACCGTACGCATAAACATGCGCCATAACATCGTGCCGAACCTCTTTTTCACGCGCAACAGCAACATCATAGTTAATGTCTTCTACATGCTCTTCCAACTCACGAATCTGCTCATCCGTAATCGCAAGACCGTATTTCTGTTCCGCTTTGGCAAGTGACACCCACAAACGGCGCCAAGTTTTAAACTTAAAATCAGACGAAAAAAGCTCCTGCATTTCAGGGCTTGCATATCTCGTCCCGAACGGGCTTTCATAAACCTTGCTCATGAACATCCTCCTTAAAAATCCGGACAATTTAACTTAAAAAGTATAGCATATTTTTCACTGTTTCACAAGAGAAAAGCAAAACTTTCGGTATAAAACAAAAGTGCCCGGAAAAGCAGATTCCGGGCACTTTATTTTATGAAGCTACAAATAGTTCGTCACACAACCGGTCAATTTGCTCATTTGCCTGTTTCTGAGGGATGAGTAAGCTCACCCGCAGCATAAGATCGTCGTAAATACGCTGTGACAGCTGTAAAAACGATGTTGCCTGAGCCACCGTATTTTTATAGCTTTTCTGGAATTCGCTCAGTTGATTTTCAAACTGCTCATCTGTACCCGGAACAACCGCTTCTTTATAAACGTCAATGATCTCATCAGAAGAACGTTCGGGGAAATACTCATGAGGAGCCGTACTGTCAAACAGACAGAGCCCTAATTCCCGCAAAACGACCATATCCCAGCTATTCGGGTCAAACGCGCAGTGATACACCTCGCAGTTGATTCCCCTGCGCTGAGCCGCGTCGGCTACCTTTTTTAAGAAAGTGGATTTGCCTGTTCCCGGCCTTCCTTTGATAAAATAACGTTTGCCGACATCTTTGGTAATATCTGTAATATAATCGCAAGAGCCTTCGATTGTTGCTGCGCCAAAAAAGCGATGAACTGTTTTAGCTGTTTTGTCCAGCGAACAATCGCCCAGAATGGAATGAATCACACGCTGGGTCAAGTCATCCAAAGCTTTAAAATCGGTATTGTTTATGTAAACTTTCTCCCATTCGTCGTGAATCCCACGGGCAGCTAAAAAGTGCTCATGCGCAAATGTAAGATTTTTCTTGATTTCTGCAAGATATTCCTGCCAAATCAATCCGGCGACCGAATCATCCTCATCCCGATAAAGAGGGAGATTGATAAAGCCTGTTTGTCTTTTTGGAATAATAACGCCTGAAACTCTTCCGGTCATACAATCATGCAAAATATGCAGTTCTCCATCCTCTGGGGAAACGCGGCTCAATACCGCCTCATAAAGCCGGTTTACCCACTCCTGCGGATATCCTTTTAACACGCGGAACATCTTGCAATCCGCAAGATTGCTGTTTAACAGATTGACATATCCGCAAGAACTGTTTGCATCCACAAAAAAATGCACCGTTTTGTTCATTCGAACCTTCAGCTCCTTTCAACCGTTACAGTATATGCAGCGGTTTTCAAAAGCAACACAAAATTTACCGGTTCGCTCATCTTTATCCCATTATCCCTTTATAAAAAAACAGAGCCGTGTTTTTACGGCTCTGTTTTTTCCTATGCTTTTTTTACAGAATAAACAATTTTCTCTCCATCCGGCACATCGGCAGAACAAGCATCCATTACCTGCCATCCTTTCGGTGCAACGAAGTGACATTTTGCACCTGTGGGCACCGTAACGGCAACATCACATTGTTCGCCACCATCATAATCCCAGCTGATGCCAATCTGTCCCGCGTTGGACGGCATGCTCGCATTTAACACCTTGACCAGATCAAACCGCGGTTCCGCAATGAATTCTTTGAATCCAGCATCATAAGGTTTCAAGCCTGCGATTTCGCTCAAAATCATATTGGATTCCGGCGGAGTAGCCTGAGCAAAACTGTCATGTGTCCGGGCATCGACATCCCATACTTCCGGAATGGTGTCCAGACCGCGTTTGACAAACAGCCCGCTCCGTTTTTCGAAGAACTCCAACAACAGGTCTTCTCTGCCGGCAGCCGCCAACGCTTTCATGGCATAATATTGGAAAATCGGCGCAACTTTAACGATATCCAGATTACGGTCAAGCTCCATCCCGTGTGAGAACACCCGCTCAATCACACGTTCCATCCGCCCATCTTCACAGCAACCGGTCAGGATTGCCATGGCGTTTGCGTGTTCGCAGATTGACCGGCTCTGTTTTCCGTCTTCCACATACTCTACAAAGCATCCTTCCGACTCGTTCCAGAAATAATCCACACAGGATTTGCGCAGTGTGTCAATCTTCTGCTGGATAATAGTGCGATCCTCTTCGGCATCCGCCCAACCAGCGATCCGCTCAGCGGCCATCAGCACACGGAGGTACATTAAGCTGAGTGTGGACTCAATGCCCTTTCGGGTAAGGTTCGTCCAGTCAAACCAGACCACCCATGGCACCATTTCCAAAATGCCGTCTTTATTTTCATACTTCTCCGCCATTTCCAGATAACGGCGGATGTGAGGGTACAGCTCTTTCCCAAGCGCGGTATCCCCGGTTAAGGTACAATATTCTTCCAACCGGATGACAAGGCTGAAGGAATGATCAAAGATCAGGTCGTTCGCTTCCGGAACCATGATATTGAAGGTTCCCCAAGGATTCTGCTCATAGCAGAAGGTGCGGAAGCAACGTTTGAAAATATCCAAATTGCCATGCTGATAAATGAGCGGGAGCATAACGGTGGTGACGTCACCGCTCCAGTTGTTCTTCTCCCGGTAGTTGTTGTCAACCAATTTATCATTGATACAAGTGAGCGCGGTATTGTCCGACATCTTAAACAACTTGTCAAGCAATGGCTGATCCGACGAGAACGACGCGAACTGTTTAACCGGATATTCGGTGCGATTCAGGCCAACGTGATAAATTTTAAGTGGTTTAAACTGCTGGATACTGAATACCGCCGGCGTCTGGTAACGCACCGTCACCTGGAGATAACGGGTGTTGACAAATTCAAAGCTCTCCCACTGCTGCCGTCCCTCTTTGCAGACATACCGTTTGTTGCGGTAGTGGTGGCCGGTTTTGTAGTAGATCTTTCCGTTATCCAGCACATGAGCATATGCAATGTCAATGATGCAGCCGACCGGAGCATCCACGTCCAGGCGGATATATCCATTCATAATTTCGCCGAAATCCAGAATAAACGCCGGATAGCAGATGCAGAAGGGATAATCGCTCTGGGTGCCCGGCTGAAGAACCGCGAAGGTTTCATCCTCGTTGATAACATTTTCTACATCACGCACCACCGCATATTGAACAGGCTGAATGTTCTCCAAGCCCTGCCACATCTGCGGGACAGGCTTATAGCTGTGTTTGTCAATGTTTCCGGGCTCGACCTCGCCTGATGTGACAATCTCTTTCGCATCAACAGGATGTTCGGTCATATACGGAATCTCGCGCGGCTGAAGATACCGCCACAGCTTGCCCCACTGGCGAACCGGACTGTCTTCGTACATTTCGCTGATCCAGATATTACGGTTAAACGTCTTCGCACGGACAGACTCATCGTTGCACAAATCAAAGCTGTCAGGGCTAAATCCTGCGCGGGCATCATACACCTCAACCGCTTCCATATTGTTTAAATCATAAAATGAACGCGGCGTATGCGGATGCCAGCCATTGTCTTTTACGATCCGCCAATCGGTACCTGTTCCGATGGTTTCAACGGTACCGTCGGCATAGGTGAGCTTTAACTGGGCAAGCAGCGCCGCCGGATGCTCTCCTGCGTAATAATCACCCGGATGATCCTGCATGACCAATACCCAGATGGAGTTTTCACCCGCTTTCAGCTGCTGTTCCACCTCGTATGAATCAAACGAATAATAGTCAGGGGCGCCGTAAAGCGGGCCCCGGCCGATAAATGTCTGATTGATAAACAGCTTATATTTTTGATCGGCGGTAATGTCTACATGAGCGGTTTTTATTTGAGATTTTGGCGTAAACGCCTTGTGAAACCAGAAATAATGAACGCCATCACGGTCGATAAAATCCGGATGGATCCAGCAGGCATCCCATTTTGTATCTTTTCCTTTTTGCAGTGCTTCATTTAAAAACGGCACGGGAATTTCTCCTTATGATTTGTTTGCCCTTATTATATCGCCGTGCCGGATGCTTTTCAATCAAAAGGAGCAAATCAAAAAAGTTTCCTGTCTTTCGTACAATCGAAGCGACAAATTATGGTATAATATGCCTAAGCGTCACTAAAATTTAAGCGGAGGAATTTTCCTATGAAACTATTGCTGGTTGGAATCAACGCAAAATACATTCACTCAAATCTCGCGATTCGCTGCCTGAAAGCGGCTTGCGAAAAAAAGGGAGTAACGAGTGAGATTCTGCTGCGGGAATACACCATCAATCAAAACGCGGATGAAATTTTAAGTGATCTTGTTTGCCTGAACGCTGATTTGATTGCGTTTTCTACCTACATCTTTAACATCGAAACGGTTTTGAGGTTAGTGGAAAACCTAAAAATTGTTCAGCCGAATATCAGGATTCTTCTTGGTGGACCGGAAGCCGGGTTTAAAGCGGATGAACTGATGAAGCAGTATTCTGAAATTGACTACATCATTACCGGTGAAGGCGAACGCCCTTTTGCCAAACTGGCAGAAGAACTGGAAACCAAAGCGGTGCCAAATCCGGCAAACGTTCCCGCTCTGTCGTTTCGGCAAGGCGGAGAGATTCTGCATACACAGCCCCTTCCGCTTCCACGCGAGGAACACCTCCCCTATCGGTACAGCAAAGCCGACATTGAAGCGCTCACCCACCGTATCATTTACTTTGAAAGTTCACGAGGATGCCCGTTCCGCTGTGCCTACTGCATGTCTTCCATTGAAAAGCAGCTGCGCTTTTTTGAACTGGAAGAGGTGCTCAATCAGCTTTCATTGTTTCTTAGCTGCCGCGTTCCGCAGGTCAAATTCATTGACCGTACCTTTAATTGCAACCCAAAACGCGCATTGACCATATGGCGTTATATCAGCGAGCACGATAATGGTGTGACCAACTTCCATTTTGAGATTGCCGCTGATCTGCTAAGTGACGAAATGATCGATTGTCTGGCGCAGATGCGACCGGGCCTAGTACAACTTGAAATCGGCGTACAATCTACAAACCCCCACACACTTGAAGCAATTGAACGAAAAACCGACCTTGAATTGGTTCAAAAGAGGGTACAGACCATTTTAAGCCAAAAAAACGTTCATGTTCATCTCGACCTGATTGCCGGACTTCCGTTGGAAGGATACCAGTCTTTTGTTCGGTCATTCAACGAAGTGTATCGCCTGAAACCGCACCAGCTCCAGCTTGGATTTCTGAAAGTTCTTGCCGGCACGCCCATCTGCCAAAACGCAGAATGGTACGGCATCCGGGCACGGCGCTATCCGCCGTATGAGGTGCTAAAAACGAATGATATTTCCTATGAAGAGCTAGACAAGCTTAAGCAGATCGAACCGCTGGTCGACCAGCTTTACAACAGCAATCGTTTCCGCAATCTGCTGGACGTGGTACTCCCCTTGTTTGAAAGCCCGTTTGATTTTTACAGCAGGTTAAGCGCTTTTTTGAGGGAAAGCGCAGACCCTTCTATTTACGCAGGAAAGTACGGGCTGTACCGGGCTGTATTGGATTATTGTGCGAGACAGCGCCCGGAAACAGAAGCGTATCTGCGGGAAATGATAAAACTGGATCTGTTTTTAAGGGAACGGGCAAGATCGTTGCCGGAGTTTTTAAAGCTTTCCATCACCAAACAATCAAACGAGCTTTTACACCACATGAAAGAGCTATTCCCTGAAATAAGTGATGTGAAAAACTGCCACTTTGAAACGTTTCCGGAAATCGCACCGGATACCTGGTTTTGCTTTGATTACACAAACCGCGACCTGTACTCCAACGCACAGATGTTGACCGCATCCGCCAAACAAGAATAAAAAAGAACCTCCTTCCATTTTGGAAAGAGGTTCTTTTCTCAATCAACGTTAAAAACGCAGGGACAGGCAGGTCAAGCCGCCGTCGATCTTTTTAAACTCGGACATTTCCACGCAGATGGTTTCGTAACCGAGCTTCTGAATCTCCGCGAGTGTGCGGGGGTAACCGGCGGGAACAAGAATTTTCCCGTTCATATTGATGCAGTTGGTGCAATACTCCTCGTCGTAATCCACAACAATGCGGTCAAACTTTTTGAGCTCCTCGCTGTCCGCATAACGTTTGGAAACGATCAGGTGATTATCTCCAATATAGGTCATACCGGTTTTCAGGTGAAGCAGACCGTCCACCTTCATAACCGAACCGGTATATCCAAACCCTTTCAAAAATGCAATCAGCTGACGGGCGCCCTCCTCGTTGGTGCGGTTGGAAAGGCCCACGTAAAAATGATTTTCGACCATCATGACATCGCCGCCGTCCAGTGTACCCGGAGCTGTGATGTGCATGATCTGCTCGTCTTTATAAAATTTGCGGAGGACCGGTTCAATCAGCTCGATTTCACGGTTTCTGGAATCAGCCCCCGGATTGGTGATAACTGCGCCTTTTTCTGTGACGATGGCAACGTCTTCCACAAAGCAGGAATCCGGAAAACGCTCGTCCGCTTCCGCCACGGTAACAGCAACGCCGCACTGTTTCATCGCTTCAATATATGCCTTATGCTGGCAAAGCGCCTTTTCGTAATCCGGTTTTCCAAGTTCCGGAGAACCGGTGATCCCGTCCACCATGGCGCGACAGGGTGTTCTTACAATTACGTTGTGAAACATTTTATGACCTCCCAGTTGAAATACAGTCTAAAAGACAGTATAACATTTTACCGAAATAAATTGCAAGTAAAAGGCGCAATTTGTTACTTCGAATGATATTCGAACTTTTTGCGCGATTTTGTTTTTCGGGCTCTTGATATTTTCTCCGCTCATGTTATCATGGATTTAGAAAAATTAAATGTTTTCCGGAAGGAGCTTTTATATGGCAATCACTTACCATGAACTTGGTGATTTTTCAGGCAAAAGTTTCCCGTGCAGCTGCGGGAGATCACACAGCATTGACATTGACCAGATCATCATAGAAAGCGGCGCGCTTTCCAAGGTCAATGAAGTCGTAGCAAACTATAACGTAAACAAACTATTTTTGGTGGCCGATTCCAACACCTATTCCATTGCGGGAAAGGCTGTACAAAACAACCTTAAAAAAGCGGGATATGACATTGCAAGTCATGTATTCACCCCGAAAGGCCAGCTCATTCCAAACGAAAAGGCACTTGCTGATCTTGTGCTGAGCATTCCGGCTGGCACACAGCTGGTAATTGCCGTCGGTTCCGGCACCATCAACGACCTTTCCCGTTATATGGCGTACAAATTGGGGGTGCCGTACATTATGGTGGCAACCGCTCCTTCCATGGACGGTTTTGTTTCCACCGTTTCCCCGCTGATCGTAAACGATCTGAAAGTGACCTATCCGGCAGCAGGGCCTCGCGCTGTTATTGGCGATCTGGACATTCTCTGCAACGCGCCGTCCAAAATGATCTATGCGGGGCTTGGTGATATTCTTGGAAAATACACCTCTCTGTGCGACTGGCAGCTCTCCCGCATCATCAACGACGAGTATTACTGCCCTGAAATCGTGAAGCTGATGAAAAGCGCCATCGCGAAGTGCACCGAGGATGTTGAAGGCTTAAAAGCCAGAAAACCATCCGCCATCAAAAGCCTGATGGAAGGGCTGGTACTCAGCGGCATTGCGATGAGTTTTTCCGGGAACTCCCGCCCGGCATCCGGCGCGGAACACCATCTCGCCCACTTCTGGGAGATGAATTTCCTGTTTGCTGGAAAAGAGCCGGTGCTTCACGGAACAAAAGTCGGCATCACCACCATTGCCATTTTAAAGCTCTACGATCTGGTAAAAGATTTAAAACCAGACCGGCAAAAAGCGCTCGCTTTTGTGGAGCAATTTGACGATGCGGCCTTCAAACAAACTCTGAAAGAGGTTTATCATACTGCCGCGGCAGATATCATCAAAACAAACGATGCAGAAGACCGCACCTCTCCTATACTGCATAAACAGCGGCTGGAAAAAATTCTGTCACACTGGGATGAGATCGTGCAAACCATCTGTGACATGATTCCGGTTTCCGCAGACGACGCGGAGCAGATGCTCAAGATGTTGGGAGCAGCATACCGTCCCATTCAGGTGGGTATCGACCGGGAAACAGTACACAACAGCCTGCTATACGCCAAAGAACTTCGCACCCGTTATACTGTGCTTCAAATGCTTTGGGACCTCGGCGAACTGGAGCATTACGCAGACCAAGTTACCGAATTCATGACCCGCAACGAAGAAGAGCAGCTTTGTTCCACGGATGATGAAATCCGGGAACGGTTAAAAAATATCCGTTGCTTTATTCTGGATATGGACGGCACCTTTTACTTGAGCGACCGGTTGCTGGATGGCTCCATTGACTTCATCAACAAGGTAAAAGAATCCGGGCGGGATTACCACTTTTATACCAACAACTCCTCCAAAAACGCTGCTCATTACGAGGAAAAGCTCAAGAAAATGGGCTGCCCAAGTCATGTCGGCAAAGTACTGATCTCCAACGAGGTACTCATCGATTACCTGAAGAAACATACATCCCATAAGAAATTTTTTGTACTCGGTACCGAGTTTTTAAAGGATGACTTCAAAAAAGCCGGCTATCTTCTGGATGAACAGAATCCAGATGCGGTCATCATCGGATTTGACACCAGTCTGGTTTACGACAAACTCACTGCCGCATGCAATCTCATTAAAAACGGCATCCCGGTTTATGGGGTCAATCCGGACTTTGTATGCCCGCTTGACCAAGGCGGATTCCTTCCGGACTGCGGTTCGATTTCAGAACTGATTTACGCTTCAACCGGCGTACGGTTTGAATTTTTCGGAAAACCCTCTCGCCATACACTGGATTACATTTTAAGCGCGACCGGCTATGAGGAAGATGAGATCGCGTTTGTAGGTGATCGTCTTTACACAGACATCGCCATCGGCGAAGGAACACGCGCACTCACCATTCTGGTTCTTTCCGGAGAAACAACCCCTGAAATGTTGTTGAACGCAAAAGAAATGCCGGATTTGATCTGCAAAGGTCTGCCATCCTTAACACCGCTATTATAAGAAAAAAGGGAAGCATTGCTTCCCTTTTGTTTTATTCGACAAGATGCGACAACGCTGTGAGTCTTATATTATATAAAACTCTAAAATGTAACCAATCGCCTTTACTTCTCTGCTCTATAATGTTAAAATTCTATCATACGACAAATTTCGCGTATGAATCCGGGCGGGAGCAGAATGAAAGTATTAGCTTATATTGTAATTACATTGTTGTTTGCTGCGACCATTGCACTGGGTATTTATTCCGCCATACCTGAACCGGAAAACGAACCGGTTGTCAGCTACATTACTCCCGAAAGTAACAGCTCCTCCGTTTCGTCCGCTGTTTCGAGTAATAACAACGACTCGACTTCTTCAAAACATTCTCAAACTTCCAGGCCTGCCAGCTCGAGCAGTTCAACTAAAAGCGTATCTTCTTCCGAATCATCCTGTGTAGAGCTTCCTCTCAATATCAATACCGCAACAGAAGGAGAACTGCTTTGTCTGGAGGGAATTACTTCGGAAGACGCCAGACTCATTGTTCTTTATCGTGAAATGGCAGGCGGTTATTCTTCCATCGAAGAACTCATGCTGGTAAAAGGGATCAGCGTCAATCAATTCAGGCTGATTAAAGATGACATTTACTGTGAATAAAAAGGATGTGTCAAAATGGATTACAAACACTTGATCGATCTAAATGACTTTTCTTTGAATGAGTGGAAAACCATCATTGATCAGGCATTAAAGATTTCTGAAAATCCGGAAGAGTATTACGGATGCTGTCATGGCAAGATCATGGCGACTCTTTTTTACGAACCATCAACCCGTACACAGATGTCTTTTCAAACAGCTATGCTGCGCTTGGGAGGGCGGATCATCGGGTTTGACAATCCACAAAATTCTTCCGTTTCAAAAGGAGAATCCTTAAAAGACACTATCACTGTCGTGAGTGGTTACGCGGATATTATTGCCATCCGTCACCCAATGGAAGGCGCCGCCAAAGCTGCTTCCCTGTATGCAAACTGTCCTGTTGTAAACGCGGGAGACGGTGGACACCTGCACCCCACACAAACACTGACCGATTTGGTCACGCTTTCAAAAGAAAAAGGCCGGCTGGATCATTTGAAGGTAGGTCTGTGCGGAGACTTGAAAAACGGACGCACGGTCCATTCACTCATCAAAGCACTCTCGATGTATGAAGGAAATTCATTTGTCCTCATCTCTACTAAAGAGCTTGCCGTTCCCTCTTATGTAAAAGAACTGCTGGTTCAGGAAAACATTCCGTTCTGTGAAGCGGATTCACTGGAAGAAGCGATCGCCGATTTGGATGTTCTGTACATGACTCGTATTCAAAGAGAACGTTTTTCCAGCCCGGAATCATATGAAAAGCAGAAAAATGTTTATGTGCTGGATATGCCAAAACTCAAACTTGCCAAACCGGATCTTAAAATTCTGCATCCGCTGCCGAGGGTGGATGAAATTGATTATGCGGTTGACGATGATATCCGCGCGATTTACTTTAAGCAAACCCTTTATGGCATGTACGCGAGAATGTCTTTAATCATGCACATGATTGGAGGATTTGACCGTACACCTGTTTTAAAAGGAACCGTTTTGGATTGCAGCTGTCAGAACAAAAAATGTATTACTCAGACAGAACACTATCTGCCGCACTCATTCCGTGACTTTGAAGGAAAACTCGCGTGTGAGTACTGCGACCAGATTCAGAAACAATAAAATGAAACATCAACTTCTCATCCTGTTTGGTTCACCGCACAACAACGGCTACACTTCCCGCTTGTTGGAAACTGTATTGAACTACTTTCCGGAAGATACGCAGGCTGAACTGGTCTGCGCATATGATCTTACAATTCATCCTTGTACTGGATGTGATGGATGTAAGAAACAAGGGCGCTGCACCTGTTTTCCGGACGATGATTTTCAAAAAGTTGCTGATGCGCTTGAACGCGCAGATTGGATTATTATTGCGTCGCCCATTTATTTTCTTGGGTTTCCGGCCCCTTTAAAGCTCATTTTCGACCGTTTTCAGCCGTATTATTACCATAGTCTTACAGCAGAACAGAAGAAAAACAAAAAAGCTCTTTTACTCACCACCAGTGGTTCCAACAATGAATCAGGAATAAAAATAATGCAGCAGATGAGCAAATTTATTTTAAAAAGCATTGACGGTACATTAGTTGATACGGTTTCCGTCAAAAACACTGACATCGGTTTTTCCGTCGATGAATCCGCATGCCATCAGGCGGTAAGCCGCATGACAACGGATTGATTACTCCGCAAAATATAGAATCAATCGCAAAAGC
>OFMJ01000187.1_pt1 | contig 72458 bp, 73 predicted proteins | sample 1541801 | NCBI WGS metagenome assembly OFMJ01 (sample SAMN04209234, study PRJEB22552) | human gut metagenome | biome: gut; material: feces | host: Homo sapiens | place: USA: Oklahoma
GCGTTGGATACCACGCAGACCGAGCTTAAACTCATGGCTGCCGCACCGAACATGGGGTTGAGCCGCCAGCCGAGGAAGGGGAAATAGACCCCTGCCGCCAGCGGAATGCCGATGATGTTGTAAATAAACGCCCAAAACAGGTTTTCCTTGATGTTGCGGATGGTTTTTCGGCTGAGTTCCACTGCGGCGACCGCGTCCATCAGGCTGCTTTTCATTAAAACAATGTCGGCGGCTTCAATGGCAATGTCGGTTCCGGCACCGATGGCCACGCCTACGTCCGCGCGGGCTAGGGCGGGCGCGTCGTTGATGCCGTCTCCCACCATGGCGACCTTCCGGCCTTCCTCCTGCAGCCGGCGGACCTCGCGTTCCTTGTCCTGCGGGAGGACTTCGGCAATCGCTTTGTCAATGCCGAGCCGGTTCTTTATGGCTTCCGCTGTGCGTTTGCTGTCTCCGGTGAGCATCACCACCTGGATACCGAGCTGTTCAAACGCCCGGATGGCGCGTTCACTGTCCGGTTTGACCGGGTCTGCCGCGGCGAGGATGCCGAGCAGCTTGTGCTCATCGGCAAAATAAAGCGGGGTTTTTCCTTCTGCGGCGAGCTGTTCCGCGCGTTCGCGCGCATCGCCCAGTGGGATTTGCTTTTCTTCCATCAGCCGCAGATTGCCGGCGTAGTAGCGCGCTCCGCCCAGAACCGCTTCCAACCCGCGTCCGGAAAGCGCCTGGAAGGAATCCACCGGCTGCGGGTCAATGCCTTCCGCCGCGGCCTTTTCTAATACAGCCGAAGCAAGCGGGTGCTCACTGGGCGCTTCCAGTGAAGCCGCAAGCCGGAGCAGTTCGCTTTCGGCTGTGCCGTTCATGCCGATGAGGTCGGTGACCGCCGGGCTTCCTTCGGTGATGGTGCCGGTCTTGTCGAGCACCACGGTGTCGATGGCGTGGAGAGTCTCCAGCGCCTCCGCCGACTTGATGAGGATGCCGTTTTCTGCTCCTTTGCCGGTCGCCACCATGATGGCAGTCGGGGTAGCAAGCCCCAGCGCACAGGGGCAGGAGATGACCAGCACCGCGATGGCGGTAGAGAGCACGAACTCAAAATCCTTGCCGAGCAGCGCCCAGACAATGGCGGAGAGCAGAGCAATGCCGATGACCGCCGGTACAAAGATGCGGCTCACCCGGTCGGCGAGCTTCGCGATCGGCGCTTTGCTGGCGCTTGCCTCTTCCACCAGACGGATGATCTGAGAAAGGGTGGTGTCATCTCCTACACGGGAAGCGGTAAACCGGAAATAACCGGTTTTGTTGATGGAAGCCGCCATGACCCGGTCGCCGGGTGCTTTTTCCACCGGGATGGGTTCGCCGGTCAGGGCGGATTCATCCACCGAGGAACTGCCTTCCGTTACCGTTCCGTCTACCGGAATGGCGGCGCCCGGCCGCACGGCGATGAGATCGCCCACCTGCACCTGTTCTACCGGGATCTCTGTTTCCTCGTTCCCGCGGACGACCAGCGCCGTTTTGGGCGCGAGGTCGATGAGCTTGGCGATCGCCTGCGACGTCTTGCCTTTGGAGCGGGTCTCCAGGTATTTTCCCAGCGTGATGAGGGTGAGGATCATGGCGGAGGATTCAAAATACAGGTCCATGCTGTACTGGCTGACGACCGCGTCCAGCCCGTGTCCCAGCCCGTAGCCGATCCGGTAGATGGCAAAGACGCCGTAAACGAACGCCGCCGCGGAACCGATGGCGATGAGCGAATCCATGTTGGGCGAGCGCTTGATGAGCGCTTTGAACCCGTGGATAAAATAAGAGCGGTTGATGACCAGGATGGGCAGCGTCAGCAGAAGCTGGGTGAGCGCAAAGGTGATGGCGTTCGGATTGCCGTGCATGAACGCCGGCAGGGGAAGGCCCATCATATGCCCCATGGAAATGTAAAACAGCGGGATGAGAAAGATGAGGGAAAGAATAAACCGCCGTTTCATCGAACGGAGTTCCTCTTCCATCACACTGCCGTGTTCGCTCGCAGCTTTGCTTTTGCTTGCCGCGGGAGCGGAATCGTGCACCTCGGCGCGGTAACCGGCCTGTTCCACCGCCCGTTCGATGGCCTCTTCGGTCACCTCCGGCGAAAAGCGCACCTGCATGTTGTTGGCGAGCAGATTGACCTGAACTTCTTCCACGCCGTCCAGCTTTTTGACGGCGCGTTCTACGGCGCCGGAACAGGCTGCGCAGGTCATGCCGTATACATCAAATTTTAAAGAGCAGGCGTCACTGCCTGAACCATTGTTTTTTTGCTGCTGCATATATGAGTTCACCTCACCCGATTTTTAATTAATAACACACCACCCCTGGGGGGTGTATTATTATTATTATTATACTCTATTTGTATGATTTGTCAACCGGTTTATACGCTTCACCTGAAAAAATTTACATAAATCCTTTTGGATGGGATAGATGGGGTGAGAATTATGCGAGCATTGGCCGGAGTAGCGGTCGGGCACAGCGCACGGTTGACGGTGGAGAAAAACGGCACTTGACCCGGCGTTTCTTCTAGAACATCGGGCAGGCGTCGCAGGCGGGCTCCGTGTGGCATGAAACGTTTTTTCAATTTAGTCAACGGCTGCCTGCTGGAAAAACAGTTCCGGGCAAAATCTGCGTCAAAAAAGCTCCCGCGGCGTTTGCCGTAGGAGCAATGGAGCGGGAGAAAAGCAGGCGGAACTTTTGTTGAGCGAAATCCGAAAAGGTACAGTTTGCGGTTGCTTTTTGGGTGGAAAAACAGCGACGGCGGGAGGGTACTTTGCATCACCGAAAAATCACACGGGCTATTTACAGGGTTTTCCGGGGAATGTTGTAATGCCGTTTGGGAAGAAATTCGACTCCGGCGGAAGCAAAGCGCCGTAAAAAAGCTCCCGCGGCGTTTGCCGCAGGAGCGAATGAGGCGGAAGGATATCAACCGGATGTTTCGTTGAGCGAAAAATCCGAAAAGGTGCAGTGCAGGCCGATGGAGGGCACATCCAGTGAGACTGGCTCTCCGGTCGTGGGGTCGAGGGCCAGATCAAAGCTGCCGGAGCTTGATTTGGAGGAAACAAGCAGATTGCCGCCCTGCTCCACCGTGTTTTGCAGTCCTTCCTTCAAAACAGTGTCAAACGCCCCTGCGAGGGCGGACGCGGCGGAAGAAGCCAGGAAAGAGGAAGGCTCCACGTCCAGCTTGAGGCCCTTGAAGTTCAGGCTGACCTCATCCTGCGAAAAATCAAACTGAAGGCCGCTCAGCGCTTCCGGGGTGAGCATCGTCACCCGGATACAGCCATCCGCCGAACGGACGACCTCAGCGGTCGCCTCCATGTCGCCGTAGGTGAGGGTGGTGTTGCAGCGGAAGCTGGTGAGCTGATCGAGCAGACTGCTGTCCGCCGGGCTCCCTTTGTAAAACAATACCCTGCAAAACAAAAAGATGATACATCCTATAAGCAGGATGACCGGAATCCAAAATGCCGCGCGCCGCTGCATGAACATTGCTCCTTATGCGTTGCCGGGGTCCTCCTCGGCAAAGTGGTACAGCTTAGGCAGGGAAGCAATCATGTCGCTCGGGAGCATGCCGAGCATTGAACTTTCCGCCGCGGTGAGGTCACCGGCCGCCCCGTGCAGATAAACGCCGCAGACTGCCGCGGCGCCGGGTTCCAGCCCCTGTGCCGCAAACGCCGCGATCATCCCCGCCAGCACGTCACCGCTGCCGCCCCGGGCCATACCGGCGTTGCCGGTGGTGTTGAGGTAGACTCTGCCGTCCGGCAGGGCAATGACGGTGACAGCGTCTTTGAGCACCACGACCGCCCGGTACTCCGCCGCGAATTCTTTTGCGGTTGAGATGGGGTCGGCTTTGATTTCGGAGATGGGCTTGCCGCACAGGCGGGACATCTCACCCAGATGCGGGGTGAGGATCAGACTGCCTTTTGCTGTTCGCAATATATCTATGCGGCGGGCGGCGCAGTTTATGCCGTCCGCGTCCAAAATAAGCGGGCAGGAAATGGTTTGTACCAGCTGTTCGGTGAGGGTCTGGGTGCTTTCCGAAATTCCCAGCCCGCAGCCCAGCAGAAAAGCACTGCTGGTTTGCGCAAGTTCTGACAGTTCGGGCAGAGCCAGTGCGGAAATGGTGCCGTTATCATCCATTGCCAGAGGATGATAGACCGGTTCATATAATTTTGCCGCCACTGCCTGGATGACCGGCTCCACCGAAGCGAGGGTGATGACCCCGGCGCCGCTTCTAAGTGCCGCATGGGTGCACAGTGCCGCGGCGCCCCGGTAGTTTTTGCATCCGGCAAGGATGGTGAGCTTTCCGTAACTGCCCTTGTGGGAATCCGGCGCGCGGTGGGGGAACAGGCTGCGTACAAGTTCCGGCGTGATGGGAGTCCCGCCGGAAAAAGAGGGGCCGAACCGTTTTTGCAGCCGTTGGATGCGTTCCGGGGCAAGAGCCGGCAGGGAAGATGCTTCCTTTTTTTGAAGCAGAACAACGGCGCAGGCCATTCCCCCGTCGTGGGAAAGGGTGACCGAAGCGGTGCATCGCCTTTGTTCAAGCAGTTGTTTTGCCTTCCCGGAACACAGCAGGTACGGTGCGCCGTTCGGCCGGCGCAGTACGCTGATTTCACTCAGGGAAAACCCCCGCACACCGGTGCCCAGAGCTTTGGCAAACGCTTCTTTTGCCGCGAAATTCGCCGCTGCGGACTCTGCCCGGCGGATATCGCTCAAATCTTTTAATATCTCCTGTTCTTCTGCCGAAAAAACCCTCGTTTGAAAACGAGGGTTTTTTAAGCAGCGTTCCATGTGGGAGACCGAAACCAGGTCAACGCCGCAATTAATCATTGACTTTCGCCGTCCTTGGAAGATATTCTTTGATGCTTTCCACCATCGCATCATTGGGGTTGAAGACCAGCAGACAGTGCTGAAGGGTCGGGTTGTTCATGATGAGATAATGCGCGTCCGGGTCGGCAGGTGAGGTGCAGGCAATAAGACGGGTGTTGAATTCATCGGAACGGGAATCAAACATGCCGGGGGTATACCGCCCGAACTCTTCGGCAAAGGTCACGTCAAACGTTGCAAGGCGTTTGCGCTTTGCTTTTCCCATGATTTTGTCCACATCCAGGTCGCCGTTTGTGAAGATGTACTCATACTCGGTATTGAGCAGGGGATAATAGGAAAACAGCGCGTAGATAACACCCGCGATGACGAGCAGAGGGAAGATGTAAAACTGCCCGGAAATCGGCAGTACGAAGATACAGGCAAGGATGAGCACCAGTGCTCCAAACAGAACACAGAATTTTTTAAAAAGGTCCTTGGATGTGTTTTTCTTGGTGACGAGCTGTTCTTTGTAAATATCCATAAAGCGGACTCCTCCTGAAACAGAAATGATGAAAAAGAAAACGCGCTGCCGAAAGGCGCTTTGCGGCAGGTAAACACAGCGCAAAAACGTATTTTATAAACAGACCCGCCGTTTCAACAAGCGGCAGGGTTGACCAGGGCAGGCGGTCTGACTCAAAAGATAACAGCATTATACCATAAAAAGAACGGGAATACAACGCAAAACCCTTGCAACAAAGCAAAAGATTTGTTATAATAATCCACAGCAAAACCCCTGTGGGAACACTGCTTTTCATCTCTCGTCAATGCCCCCATTCGGCGGTAGGTGACGGGTTTTTTTATTGCCCGGGAAACAAGCGGCGTTTTTACAGAAATGATATGGACAAACCAGATGAGGTGAACAGAACAATGAAGGAACAGCTGGCACAGATCAAAGAACGTGCCCTGGCGGAGCTTTCCGCCTGCAACGCGGTCAAGGAACTGGAAGACCTGCGGGTAAAAGTCCTTGGCAAAAAAGGCGAACTGACCGGCATTTTAAAGCAGATGGGCAAGCTTTCTGCGGAAGAGCGTCCGGTCATTGGACAGCTGGCAAACGAAGTACGTGCAGAACTTGAAACGGCCATTGAGAGCCGTCGGGCGGAACTCAAGGAAAAACAGCTTGCCAGTCAGCTTGCGAGCGAACAGCTCGATGTGACCATGCCGGGCCGTCCGTTTGAACTTGGTTCGATGCATCCGCTTTCCCGCGTGCAGCGTGAGATTGAAGAGATTTTCATGGGCATGGGCTTTGATATTGCCGAAGGCCCGGAAGTCGAGTACGACCACTACAACTTTGAAAAGCTCAATATCCCGAAAGGCCATCCGGCCCGTGATACGCAGGACACCTTCTACATCAATGAAAACATCGTTCTGCGTTCGCAGACCTCACCGGTGCAGGTGCGTGTCATGGAACAGCAGAAGCCGCCCATCCGCATCATCTCTCCGGGCCGTGTTTACCGTTCGGATGCGATCGACGCCACCCATTCCCCGGTCTTCCATCAGATCGAGGGCCTTGTGGTGGATAAAGGCGTCACCATGGCGGACTTAAAAGGAACGCTGGAAATTTTCGTCAAGCGCCTTTACGGCGAGGATGCAAAAATTCGCTTCCGTCCGCATCACTTCCCGTTTACCGAACCTTCCGCTGAGGCGGATACCCAGTGCTTTGCCTGCGGCGGAAAAGGCTGCCGCCTCTGTAAGGGCGAAGGCTGGATTGAGCTGCTCGGCTGCGGTATGGTCCACCCGAAGGTGCTTGCCGGCTGCGGCATTGACCCGGAAGTTTACAGCGGCTTCGCGTTCGGCATGGGGTTGGAACGTGTCGTTATGCGCCGTTACAGCATTGACGACCTGCGGCTGTTCTTTGAGAATGACCTGCGGTTTTTGAAGCAGTTTTAACCGGTATGATTTCCGGAAAAACAGTCGTAAAAAACAGCGGATTCCATAAAAACCGCAGAATTGTGCGTAAAGGAGCGTTCATCTCATGAACCTGTCAATGAAATGGTTAAATGATTATGTAAAAATAGATGTGGAGCCCCACGAATTCGCTCAGGCAATGACCATGAGCGGTTCCAAGGTGGAAGGGTATGAAATCGAGGGCGAAGGCATTCACAATGTTGTTGTCGGAAAGATTCTTTCGGTGGAAAAACACCCGGATGCCGACAAGCTCGTTGTGTGCATGCTGGACGTTGGAAAGGATGAACCCATCCAGATCGTCACAGGGGCATCCAATGTTTTCCCGGGTGCGGTCGTTCCGGTCGCGCTGGACGGTTCCACCCTGCCGGGCGGCATCAAGATCAAAAAAGGAAAACTGCGCGGCGTGGAAAGCAACGGCATGCTTTGCTCCCTCAATGAGCTCGGGCTGACCGTGCATGATTTCCCGTACGCGATTGAAGACGGCATCTTCATCATGCAAGAAGAGTGCGAGATCGGGCAGGACATTCACTCCGCCATCGGTCTGAACGACACATCGGTCGAGTTTGAGATCACCTCCAACCGTCCGGACTGCATGTCGGTCACAGGGCTTGCGAGAGAAGCAGCTGTCACATTTGATAAACCGCTGAATATCCCCAAACCACAGGTCAAAGGCTGTGGCGGTGATGTGAGCGATTACCTGAAAGTTACCGTTGAAAACCGCACCCTTTGCCGCCGTTATATGGCAAAGGTCGTGAAAAACGTAAAGATCGGCCCGTCCCCCCGCTGGATGCGGGAGCGGCTGCGCGCGAGCGGTGTGCGGCCGATCAGCAATCTGGTTGATATTACAAACTACGTCATGCTTGAGTACGGTCAGCCGATGCACGCATTCGACTTGAAGTATGTGGAAGGCGGGCAGATCGTTGTCCGCAACGCGAAAGCCGGCGAGAAGATCGAGACCCTCGACGGAACGGTCCACAACCTTTCGGAAGAGATGTTAGTTATCTGCGACGCGAAAAAACCGGCCGCTGTTGCCGGGGTTATGGGCGGTGAATACAGCGGTATCATGGATGATACCAACACGGTTGTGTTTGAATCCGCTTCGTTTGACGGCATTTCGGTTCGTACCACCGCTAAAAAGCTGGGGCTGCGCACCGAATCTTCCTCCCGTTTTGAAAAAGGCCTTGATCCGGCTCTTTGTGAGGATGCGCTTCTGCGTGCCTGTGAGCTGGTTGAACTGCTGGGCGCCGGTGAGGTCGTTGACGGGTTGATCGACGTTCAGGCAAACATGAAAGAGCCTTCCCGCGTCAAGCTGGAGCCGGAATGGATCAACCGTTTCTTAGATATTGACGTGACCCGTGAACAGATGATCACGGTTCTGGAAAAACTCGGCTTTACCATGGACGGGGAGGATGTGATCGCTCCGCCGTTCCGTGTGGATATTGAATCCAAAGCGGACATCGCCGAAGAAATCGCCCGGTTCTACGGGTATGACAAGATTCCGGTCACAGCCATCAAAGGCACGGCACAGGGCCATCTGACGCCGGAGCAGCAGTTTGAGCGCCGCGCGGTCAGCAGTATGCTGGCAATGGGCTGCAACGAAATCCAGACCTATTCGTTCATCAGCCCGAAATATTACGATAAAATTGGCATTGCCGCCGACAGTCCGCTTCGCCGCTCGGTCGTCATCTCCAACCCGCTTGGTGAAGATACTTCGGTCATGCGCACCACGGTGCTGCCGTCCATGCTGGAGATTCTGGCGCGCAACTACAACAACCGCATGCAGAAGGCTTATCTGTTCGAAATTGGTTCGGAGTACATCCCCACCACAGAGAATGAGCTTCCGGAAGAGAACAAGATGGTCAGCATCGGTCTTTATGGGCCGCAGGCGGATTTCTACACCCTGAAAGGCATGGTAGAAGAACTGCTTAAAGAGCTGCATGTTGCGGAGGTTGATTTTGTTCCCTGCCACGATGAGATGCCGTTCCATCCCGGCCGCTGCGCAAAAGTGGTCTGCGGCGATACCGAACTTGGTGTGTTTGGTGAAGTACATCCCAAAGTGCTGGACGCTTACGGTCTGGGTGTAAAAGCCTACATCGGCCGCATGAGCTTAAAGGATATGTTCGCCTGCGTACTGCCGGAGCGCACCTATAAACCGCTGCCGAAGTTCCCGGCGACTACCCGTGACCTCAGTGTTGTCTGCGATGAGCAGACCCCGATGATGGATGTGGAAAAGGCCATTAAGAAAGCAGTCGGCAAGTCGCTCGAAAGCGTGACTTTGTTTGACATCTACCGCGGTGAGCAGGTGGGTGAGGGCAAAAAGAGCTTGTCGTTTGCCATCTCTATGCGTTCGTATGAACGCACGCTCACCGACGAGGAAGCGGACAATTCCATCCGCCGGGTACTCAAAGCATTGGGTGAGATGGGCATTACTCTGCGCGGATAAGGTATAAATTTGCGGGATTTCGGGAAGATTGTTTATAATAATTCATCAATTATAAGGAGGGTGACTTATGTACGATAAGACGATGACCTTTTCGGTTTACGAAGACCGTGAAAAGGAAATGAAAACCATTTTGACAACGGTTTATGATGCGTTAAAGGAAAAGGGATACAATCCCATTAATCAGATTGTCGGTTATGTTTTATCGGAAGACCCGACATATATCACAACACACAACAATGCAAGAAGCCTGATCCGTAGAATTGACCGTGACGAGCTGCTTCGTGCCATGGTGAGGGCATATTTGAATGACTAAGGCAGCGGCTGCAAGCTGCTGAAAATATGAGACAATGAGGCGGTGCCGGAAAAACCGGCAGCCGCCTTATTTATTTGTCGAAAAGATGAATGATTTATAACTATTTTGTGTCATAAATATTGACATCTACTCATAATCGATTTATAGTATTAGTGTATTGATCCATAAATCTGTTTTGATGGGAGAGTTAAAAATGGAAAACAAAACAAGCGGTCTTTCAATTGCTTCATTGATCATTGGTATTTTCACTTTGATCATGGGCCTGTTCGGCTGGACCTTTGGTTGGGGTACCATTATTGGTGTCATTACCGGTATCGTCGGCATTATTCTCGGCGCTATGGGGAAGAAGAAAGACGGTTCCGGTGTTGCAACAGGCGGTCTGGTGACTTCTATCATCGGTCTGGTTCTCTGCGGTATCCTGTTCATCGCCTGTGTTGCCTGTGCGGGTGTTCTCGTTGCTGCCGGTGCAACTGCATCTATGTAAAAAACGGCTCTTTAAAGGGCGGAACCGGTGGGTTCTGCCCTTTTGCTGTTTTCAAAGAGCTGTAATGTACCGGCAGGCCGCAGAAAGGACGGGCTTTTGCGGCAACAACAGAACGGTGGCCAATTAAGGAGAGTGTTATGTTTCCATTTCTGAATCTGTTTGGGTTTTCGGTCCCAATGTACAGCATTATGATTGGCACCGGGCTTGCGGCCGGCATCCTGTTTGCGGTTTTTCGCGCGAAACGGTGCGGGTTGGAAAGGGAAGATGTACTTTTTTCCTGCCTGTTTGCGATTATTGGGTTGATTGTAGGCGGGAAACTTCTTTACCTGATCACGATGATCCCATGGCTTGCTGAAAACTGGGCACAATTGAATTCTGAAGTTTGGCTGGCACTGATCCGTGGTGGATTTGTGTTCTATGGCGGATTAATCGGTGCGCTGCTCATGATCGTCTGGTATGTGAAAATGTATCATATCCCCGTGTTTCAAATGCTGGATGCATTGATCCCATCGGTGCCGCTTGTACATGCGTTTGGCCGGGTAGGTTGTTTCTGCGCTGGCTGCTGCTATGGGGTCCCGTCAGAATGGGGCGTTTATTTCAATGCTTCGGAAACGGCGCCGCATGATGTAAAATTGCTGCCTGTGCAATTAATTGAAGCTGGATGCAATCTGCTTTTGTTTGCAGTGCTCCTGCTGTTGTCCCGCCGTTTTCAGAAAAAGAGCGGTTTTTTGACGGGCGTGTATCTTTTGGGTTATGCGGTCATCCGGTTTGTGCTGGAATATTTCCGGTATGACGCGGAGCGTGGGGGATTCTGGGGGCTTTCCACCTCCCAGTGGATCAGCCTCATACTGGTTCCGGTTGCAATTTGTTTCTTGGGTTATGCTCTGTGCAGGCCGCAACAGCAGACGGAGGATTGACGGAAAGAATCGATCTGCCCCAAGAAAAAACTTTGCGGGGATATTTACCGGTTGGAATGAGGGGCATTTTCAAACCGTTTGAGGAAAAATGCAAAAATATCACCCATACCGGCATGAATTTTAAAGATTTTTCTTGACACGGCAGAAATAATGTGCTATTATAATTAGGCACCTTAAAGTAAGGTTGTTTGCGCCAGTAGCTCAGCTGGATAGAGTGTTTGGCTACGAACCAAAAGGTCGGGGGTTCGAGTCCCTCCTGGCGCGCCAAACCTGTGGTATGTGATTATGCATGTCACAGGTTTTTGTTTTATGTTTACGTGGGTTTAGAAAAGACAGGTTTGATACCATAAACGTAAGTATCATCGGAGGTGAGCGGCGTGAAAATCATGGAATCCGGAGAAAATTATCTGGAAACAATTTTAATGCTTCAAAAGCGTTTAGGGGAAGTCCGCTCCATTGACATCGTGCATGAGCTCAACTTTTCAAAGCCGACGGTAAGTGTGGCGATGAAGCATTTCCGGGAAAACGGTTACATTGTTGTGGATGGAGCCGGTTATATTACACTGACCGAAAAAGGGCTGGAAATTGCCAACCGGATCTATGAGCGTCATGTGGTACTGGCCGAAGTGCTCATGGGGCTTGGCGTCAGTGAAAAAACCGCGTATGAAGACGCCTGCCGTATGGAGCACGACATCAGCGAAGAAAGTTTTGAAAAAATTAAGGAGCATGTAAAACGCAATCGGGAAGCCGAATGAAAAAGCCTGCGAATGATTTCGCGGGTTTTTATTTTTTTTGAATGCGAGGAAGAACTTGCCATGAAATATTGGGTATGTTCGGCGTGATTGGCGGTACAATAACGGTTGAACACACAGGTTTTGGAGGGTGATCCGGTGCAGCTTTCGCCGCGTGAAAAAGAGATCGTCAACGGTATGCGCCGCTACTTAAAAGAATGTGACCGAAATTACATTGCAAGCAATCATCTGGTAGAACAAACATTGGAACAGCTTTTGGCGCTCATTGGCCGGCTGGGTCCGGAGGCGTATCAGCTTCCGCGTTATATGGCCCTGCTGCGCCGGCAGTCTCATTTACTGAATGAAGAGACCGCGTTCTGTGCTGGAAAATATTCGGCGCAGGGGAACATCCCATGGAAGCAGGGCTTCTTTGCCTGCCTTTCCGGCGTGTTTGACAGCCGTGAAGCGCGGCTGCTTGAGAAAGAGATCTGGAAACAGTATCACCGCTTGGGCAAAGCGGGCGGTTATCGGATGACAGGCGAGTTCACCGCACTCTGCCGCGACCTGTACAGCCGTTCCGGCGAACTGATGATGGAGGTTTTCCAGGCTGGATACATCGCCCAGCTTCAGGAAGATAAAAACGGAAAAAGCCCGCTTTCGTAAGCGGGCTTTTTGTTGTTATAAGCATTACGGCAGGTCGTTTCCGGCAGCTTTGTAAAGATCATACCATTCTTCACGGGTGAGGGTGATGTCCGCACCCTTTGCGAGAGACCGGATCCGTTCGGGATTGGTCGTTCCGCACAGCGGCATGATCCCGGCGGGATGCCGCAGCATCCAGGCGATGACGACCGCGGTGTTGGGGATGCCGTACCGCGCGCCGATCTCGTCGATGACCCGGTTGAGTTCGGGAAATTTCGGGTTATCCAGAAAAACGCCCTCAAACCAGCCGTACTGGAACGGAGACCACGCCTGAATGGTGATGTTGTGCAGTCTGGCGTATTCCAGCATGCTGTCGTCATGGTCCACCGAGCGGCCGGTCGTCATGTTCATGTGGATGCCGGCGTTGATCATGCCGGTGTGCATCAGCCCGAACTGTAACTGGTTCGCGATGAGTTTGTGGGGGACCGCCTGCTGGAGCAGTTCCATAAAAAGGGGCTTGAAGTTGGAGACGCCGAAATAGCGCACCTTGCCCTGCCGGTGGAGCTGTTCAAACGCCTCTGCCACCTCTTCCGGTTCCAGAAGGGTGTCCGGCCGGTGGAGAAGCAGGGTGTCAATGTAATCGGTGTGCAGGCGGCTCAGCGTGGTGTTGACCGCCTCCAGAATATGCTCTTTGGAAAGGTCGTAGTGACCGTTGTGGACACTGCATTTGCTCTGGATGAGCATCTGCTCCCGCAGCGACGGGGTGAGGATCTCACCGAACACCTCTTCCGAGCGCCCGCCCATGTAAATATCCGCCAGGTCGAAATAACAAATGCCCTCTTCCAAGCAGGTGCGGATGAGCGTTTCGCCCTGCTGAACGCTGAGCCCGCCCATCCGGGCACAGCCGAGCGCCACCTGTGAGGAGGGGAGAAGCCCGCCGATTTTAATTTGTTTCATATTGTCAGTCCTTTCCGGGGTCAGTTCAATTGGTTTCGTAGTTGTTTTGTAGTGAGTGGTGCATATGCGGGGGAAGTGACTCAGTCCTCCAGATGAAGTTCAAACAGCCGCGCGGTGTTGTTTTCCGGAAGATGCAGGTTCAGCGTGCCGGAGACCGGTGCGTACTGGTATTCACAGCCTTCAAACGAGGGGTAAGCGCAGCGGACCGACGCGTTCTTTCCGGCGAATCCTTTGAGCGGAAGGGTGCAGAACGGGTTGCCGCCCTCACGGCGCCAGACGGCGAGGTAAACGGTGCTGCCGTTTCTCAGCCCCAGAGCGAGCCACTCATCGTCAAACGAAGCGGTGCCGAGCGGCCAGAAGGGAAGGGCGTCTTTTAAATCCGGGCGGATGCGCTTGTAGCAGTCAAGCCCCTCTTTGACCAGTGCCAGCCGCTCCGGGCTGATTTCCGCGAGGTGTCCGCTCTGGTGGATTCTCAACAGCAGGGCATTGACCATGTTGAAAACGACCTCTTCTTTTGAACCGTCCCGCAGCGGGTAGGACCAGACCGCAGCCTGCTCCGGCGTGACGCCGCTGGGCGCGTTTGCGGAGATGGTGGCGTATTTGCGGTAATCCTCCTGGTCGCTGGTGGACTGGATGCTGTACCGGCTGAGCATGGCGTAATCCATCCGCAGGCCGCCGCTGCTGCAGTTTTCAATGACCAGCTCCGGGTAACGGGCGAACACATCATCCAGCCAGGCGAGGTAGGCGCGTTCGTGCTGGAGCAGTCCGTCGCCGTAACTGTCCGCGTTTCGCTCGGTCCCAATGCCAGGTTCGATGTTATAATCCATTTTGATGTAGCCCACACCGTAGTCCCGCACCAGCCGGTCGATGACCTCGTTGGCGTGGTCGATGACGGCGGGATTGCGGAAATCCAGCTGGTAGCGGCTGCGGTCGAACACCCGTTTGCCGTGGCGGGTAAAGAACCAGTCGTCCGGCACACGGTTTGCCTTTTCACAGCAGATGCCCATAACCTCCAGTTCCAGCCAGAGGCCGGGGACCATCCCCTTGGAGCGGATGTAATCGGTCACCTCGCGCAGGCCGTTCGGGAAACGCTCTCTGCTTTCCTGCCACTCGCCCACGTTGTTCCACCAAGGTCCGGCGGAGTACCAGCCGCAGTCGATGACGTAGTATTCACAGCCGGCTTCGGCGGCCGCGTCGATGAGCGGGAACTCCCGCGCGGTGGTCGGGTCACCAAACAGGCAGTTCATGTAATCGTTGAAGATGATGGGGAGCTGTTCATCGTCCCGGTTTTTGCGGCGGATGCGGCGGCGGTAGGCGGTGAGCTCCGCCATCGCTTCATCAAACCCGCCTTTGCAGACGCCTGCCGCGGCGGGAACAGAGGTAAAGCTCTCGCCCGGCTGCAGGGTTTTGCACCAGTGGGAGTCGGTCTCGGTCGGGCCGCAGACGGCGAGATAGAGCATGCCGTTCTGGTCGCTGATCTCCCAGTTCCAGGAGCCGTTATGCTCGATCTGCCAGAACAGTCCGGTGGAACGCTCTTTGTTTCCAAGATAACCCATGGGCAGGTACTGTTTGGTCGACCAGTGCCCGGTGTTGCTGATGTGAATCCGCTGGGAAGAGTGCATCTTCGCCCGGTCATAAGTGGAGCTTACCAGTCCCAGTTCCGGCAGGGAGAAGGTCTTCCAGTTGAGTTCCTGCTGCCAGGCGTTGAACGGGATGCGCAGTTCCATCTTTTCCTCCCACGGGAGCACGCCTTCTTTTTCCAGGCCGGTGTAGTGGAAGCTGGAGATGGTGTCGATGGTTTGAGGCTCGCTTCCGGTATTTGTGACCGTGTTCCAGCACCGAACGACCGAAATACCGTCGAAAAACTGCATGTGAGAAACGACGGTCAGGCCGGTCTCCTCATCGGTGAGGGTGAATTCCAGCTTGCGGCCGTTTTCGTTGCGGCTGTCGCTGTGCCCGGCGTACTGCAGACGGTAGCCCGGTGCGGTGACGATGTATTTGTTACCCTGGCGTTCCAGCGGGCGGTCGTAGCCGGCGGCGTTGACCTCCACCAGCCGGAACCCTTCAGCGGTGGAACGCCCGCCGAATGCTTCTTCGCAGAGCGGTTCCGCCCCAAAGTGCAGAAAGCGCAGGGTGCCGTCTTCTTCGTTTTTTTCAAAGGTGAGATAAATGCCGTTTTCTGAAAGGTCGAAGCGCATGAAAAACCTCCTGAATATGATATAATGATGTTTTACATTGATTTACCAGACCAGTATAGCACACGCTCTCAAAAATGGATATGGTTTTTTCACGGGATTGAAAAGTTTTTAAGAGCAGAATATAAAACAAATCCCTCTGTGCGGATACACAGAGGGGAGCCTTATGAGCGGTGGTGAACGGTCAGCCTTGCGATTGAGCCGCCAGTTCCAGTTTTTTGAGGTCTTTGAAATATCCCCGCAAAAAGGGGAAACAGCAGGCAAAGGTGAGAAGGTCCGCTACCGGTTGGGTGAACTGCACGCCGGTAAGCCCAAACAGCGCCGGAAGAAGGAAGATAAGCGGCAGGAAGAAGATCCCCTGGCGGCAGGAGGAGACAAACGTTGCCTGCCATGCTCGGCCCAGCACCTGAAAGGTCATGTTGCAGATGACGATGAGCGGCTGGAAAACGAGCGCCACACACTGCGCCCGGCAGGCGACCGTGCCGATCGCGATGACTTCAGCGTCGTCCGCGCGGAAAAGCGCCATGATCTGCGGGGCAAAGATGTAACAGACAAGCCCTAAACAGGTGAGCAGGATGGTGCCCACGGTCAGAGCGAATCGGAACGCCTGCCGTACCCGGTCGTATTTCGCGGCGCCGTAGTTGAAGCCGATGACCGGCTGGTACCCCTGCCCGAACCCCAGCATCGCCGAAAGGATGAGCATGAAGATCCGCCCGACGATCGACATCGCCGCAATGGCCGGGTCACCGTACGGAGCGGCGGCAACGTTGAGCGCAACGGTCGCTGCACTGGCAAGCCCCTGCCGGCAGAAGGAGGGGAGGCCGGTTTTGATGATCCGCCAGTAGATCATGCCATGGCGGGAGATTTTGAACAGGCTGATGTTGACCACGCTCTTATGCAAGAGGAAAAAGCTCAGCAGGATGCAGAAGCTGATGCACTGGCTGATGAGGGTGGCAAGCGCCGCCCCGCCGATGCCAAGCCCGAACCCAAAGATAAACAGCGGGTCGAGCGCGATGTTGAGCACCCCGCCGGTAGCGATGCCGCCATGGCAAGCAGTGCCTTTCCCTGCGAACGCAGCAGGTTGTTGAGCACAAAGGAAGAACACATAATCGGCGCGCCGTACAGGATGTACTGAGCATAGCTTCTGGCGTAGGGGAGGATGGTTTCGGTAGCGCCCAGGATACGCATGAGCGGGTCCAGGAAAATAAGACCGCCCACCGTGAGCAGAAGCCCGAATCCCAGTGCGCAGAAAAAAGCGGTGGAGCCTACTTCATCCGCTTCCCTGTTTTTCTGTGCGCCCAGCAGGCGTGAATTCAAACTGCCTGCCCCCATGCCCAGCATAAAGCCGATCGCCTGAATGACCGCCATGAGCGAGAAGACGATTCCGACCGCTCCGGCGGCACTGGTGCCGAGCTGAGAAACAAAAAAAGTATCCGCCATATTGTATATGGCGGTGGTCATCATGCTGATGATGGTTGGTATGGCAAGTGTAACGACCAGCTTCGGAATCGGCGTGCCGGTCATTTTTGCGTATTGTGCGGTGTGTGCAGTATCCGGTGCGGGCACGTTGTTTCCCCCTTGTTATCTGGTCATTTCTTCCCATCCCATTCCATGGCCGGTAAGATTCTGGTACATCCGGTTGAGGTAATCCACAAACTGCGCCCGTTCGTTTACGGAAAACCCTTGCAGGGAGTCTTCCACGATCTGATCAAAACGGGTTTTGACCGCGGCGTGAGCTTGTCTGCCCTTTTCCGTGATCTGCACCCGCGCGGCGCGTTTGTCTTTGCCGGATTCCCGTTCGATCAACCCTGCCGACTCCATATTGCCCAGGATGCGCGAAATGGTGGCCGGATCGATCTCACAGGCGGCGGCAAGTTCCTTTTGCATGCACGGTCCGTGCAGGACAAGCACATAAAGGATTTTCGGCTGACCGGGAGAGAGCCCCGCTTCATAAATAGCCGGACGGATGCGGTTGCGCTGTGCGTGATAAGCTTTCAAAACAAGAAGATGAAATGGCAGTTTCATAATCAAAGCCCTCAGATTAATTAGCATTGCAATAAATTTTCTTATTAATATGATAGCTTTTCCGATTCGCTCTGTCAAGTAAAAACTTTTCCGCATTTCCCTCATGAGAAAATTGAGGGCAATCTGACCGAAAAAGGTGAATAAATTGCGTGAATTCTGCCAATGGAAGCGTATTTTTACCGGTGCTATAATGAGGAAAATGCGAAGCGGTTTGCCGCTTGCGGCTTTTGCGTTTGAGCCGGTGCGGCGGCTTTGCTTTGTGAAAAACAAGTTTCGATGAGTTCTGACCGGAAAATAACCGGTCGGGCAGAGGAGGCCAGCATTTATGCAGGGAACCATGACAACAACCGAGTACCTGACCCATGTTGTAAAAACAAGCCATACCAATCCTTATGTGAAAAAATCGGCCAAAACCTTTCACGGTGTATTTTTAGAAGCCGCTAAGCTGGAACTTCGCCGCCGCGGGGCGGAGACGGAAGAGTTCGATTACAGCCAGCTCAAACCGGTTTTAGACCGCATCCGCAACCTGGAAGACTGCGCGGAATTCGGCATTCCGGCGCTTATTCGCATGTTAAAAGAGTACCGTGATATGCTCGACCCGGCAGTTGTGCGTGAAATCGAGGAAACCCTTGTCGGGTTCCGCTACTGGCTGGATGAGCCGGGCGAAATCAACGCCTGCTATTTCTCTGAAAACCATCAGGTGCTTTATCACAGCGCTGAAATTCTGGTAGGCAATATGTTCCCGAATGCTGTTTTTCCTTCAAACGGGAAGAGCGGCGCATGGCACGCGCAGCACGGGAAGACCTTTTTGAACCGTTGGATCGACTGGCGCACCCGTCTTGGCTTCAGTGAGTGGACCTGCAATTATTACGCGGAAGATATCATTGCCATGCTGGGCCTCGCTTTTTATGCGGATGACGAAGAACTTAAGCGCCGGATGACCCTGCTCATCAACACGATGATGTTCGATATTGCGATCAACTCGTTCAAGGGGCACTGGATCGGCACACATGGGCGTACCTATGCAAGATTTCTGGTCAATCCGCAGATGGATTCCATCAGCCCGATCTGCCGGATGTATTTCGGCGACGGCGACATCGACGGTGACATTGCCGACTGCGCGATCATGATGGCGATCTACGATTATAAAGTTCCGGAAGCGATTGTGAAAGCGGCGCAGGATCCTTCGCCGGTCATGATCAGCAAAGAGCGGATGAGCATTGACACAAAAGACGCGAAGTATTACGGCATCGACCCGGCGGACTTTGACAACATCATGTTCTTCTGGGGGATGCAGGTTTACGACGCGAAGGACTGCATCGCGAATTCGGCAAAGGTCATGACCCCCTCCAACTGGATGAACGAGCGGATCAACGCTTATTTGGACAAATATCGTTTGTGTGACCTTGCCGGTATCCCCTGCGATGAGGACCCTGACTTTACCGCGATGACCCAGGCGGATTTGTATACCTATAAAACTCCTGACTACGCGGTCAGCTGCGCGCAGGACTTCCGCAAAGGCAAGCTTGGGTACCAGCAGCACCCGTGGGGCGCTACTCTCGGCGGCCGTGCGGTGGTGTTTACCAACCATCCCGGTTCTATGGAATATAACGACCGTCCGAATCTGATTACAGGCAACTGGCATCTGCCGCGTGCGGTTCAGCATGAGAATGTGGTTCTTTGCATCTACCGCTGCCCGGCGGACTGTATCCGCATGTTAGAGACCCACGCATATTTCCCGCAGGCCGAATTTGACGAGGTCGTGAAAAAAGGCGGTTGGGTGTTCGGCCGCAAAGGCGACGGTTATGTAGCGCTCAAATCGCTTCTGCCGGCTGAGTGGAAACAACCTGACCCGGAAATGTTCCGCACGATTTACGCGGAAGAACTTTGGGAAGAAGAGTACCGCAGAGCGAAACCGTACCTTTATCACGCCAACGGTCATGCTAATGTATGGGTCACCGAGCTTGGCAGCAAAGCGCAGAACGGCAGCTTTGAAGCGTTTATGGCCCGGTTTGACGGAGTGGAGATTGTGGGCGACACCTTTGATTTCACCTACCAGTCCCCATCTCAGGGCTGTATGCGGTTCGGCTGGGGCATTCCGTTTACCATTGACCGCAAAGAGGTGGTCATCCGTGATTATCCCCGGTATGATAACCCCTTCTGCAAAGCGGAATTCGGCGGTAAGAAGATGGAAATCAGCTGCGGCGGTGAAAGCTATCTCATCGACCATGAAAAATAAAACAAAAAAGAGACGGACCGGTTCCGTCTCTTTTTTTGCTGTTCCGGCGGCTTTTTGCAACGCTGGACGTTTTTTCGGTTTGGGGGTATAATAAACCGGTAACAATGAGATGGGTATGGTGCGGTGGAAGGCCGGGCGGTAAACCGGCTGTGCCGCCCGTTTGTGTTTGGAGGAAACAAAAATGGTTCTTTCAGAAAGTAAAATTGAAGTGCGGTATGCCGAAACCGACCAGATGGGCGTGGTCCATCACGCGGTGTATCCGGTCTGGTACGAGGTCGCCCGCACGGATTATATGAAAAAAACCGGTATGACCTACGCTGAAATGGAGAAAATGGGAGTTATGACACCGGTGGTCGACCTTGGCTGTCACTACGTTGGTTCCGCTTATTACGGCGAGACGATTACCGTGCGGGTGCGCATTCTGGAACTGAGCGCGGCAAAAATCAAATTCGGTTATGAGCTCTATAAAGACGGTGCGGAGAAACCGTTTCACACCGGGTACACCCTGCATGGCTGGGTGGATACCAAAACCGTGCGGCCAATCAACTTAAAAAAGAAGTACCCGGAAATCTACGCCAGCATACAGGCGCTTATGGAATGAGAAAAAGAGCAGGAAGAGTTCTTCCTGCTCTTTTTTGTGGATGGTCAGGGTTGCTGTTTCTGTGCGGGGAACAGCCGGTTTGTGAAAATGCGTCTGGGCTCCGTGTGAAATGCACGGTAAATATACCGCTCAGCAAGCGGCAGAAGGGCCAAAAACAGGCGTCATTTCAGACAGCAGTCTTCCAGCGCTGAAACAAACGCGGCACGGTCCACATCGGTCACAAAACGGACGTTCGGGGGTGCGGCCGGGTCGGTCACACATTCCCCGGCGTGTTCTCCGTCTGTGCGCACACGCAGAGAAAGCATCCGGCTTTCCGGAAACAGCTGCGGGAACAGTTCGCAGAGAACGGCGGAAGCGTCGTGCACCGGTGTTCCCGGCAGGCCGGTGGTGTGATAGTGGGCGGCGTAAAACGCCATAAGGTCGCCGACCATATCTCCGTGACGGGTGTGGAGAGAGGCGAAATGGCCGATTTCTTCATCGGTCAGATAGGCTTTGTGGGTGACATCCAGCCCCAGCAGAGTAATGGGAATGCCGGAAGTGAGGACAAAATCCGCCGCTTCCGGGTCGGCGTAAAAGTTGAACTCGGCAAACGGCGTGACGTTGCCGCCGGAAAGCGAGCCGCCCATAATGGTGAGGTGGTCGATTGGTTTTGCCGCTTCCGGATGGTGGCTCAGTAGCTGCGCCAGGTTGGTGAGCGGCCCGGTGCAGATGAGTGTTTGGGGCTGCTGCGTGCTTGAGATTCCCTGCCAAAGCAGCTGTTCTGCTGTGAGAGGGGAAGCATCTGCCAGCCGGCTGCCTGCACGCATCCCAGCAAGACCGTCTTCGCCGTGTACATCCGCCGCGCAGACGGGTGCGCGGTTTTCGGAAAACGGGCGTTTTGCCCCCATGGCGACCGGCGCGGATAGGTTCAGCCAGGCGGCCAGACGTCTGGCGTTTTGAAAGGTTTTTTCGCCGGACTGATTGCCCGCGACAGTCGTAATGCCCTTTAAATAAACCTGTTCCGGGTGGGAAGCCAGCACCATGAGCGCGATGGCGTCGTCCAGCCCCGGGTCACAGTCGAGAAAAACAGGGCGTGCGTTTGGAAAAGTGGCGGAAGCCATGTGCAGTCCTCCTTTTAAAAAATCTGTTGAAGGATTGATATCATCGTAAAATCAACACCGTGCTTACAGCGCGGAACACGCAGAAATATGCGGAAACGGTAAATGAATCTTCCGTGCGGTAAAGAGAACTGTCCGGTTTCGCCGGCATGTTTAAACTCTGCTCAAAACCTTTCGCATTCCTCTTTTACAATCTCTACATACCGCTTGACCTTGCCGAGGTCGTGGTGGATGGTATATACATCCCTTTGGGTAAATTCAAGAGCGCAGCCTTTTGCCGCTTTGAGCGTTTTGCGGATGTGACCGCGCAGCGCTTCTTCGTCCAGCCGTTCCCCAACGCCCAAAAAGTTGGGGCTGGGTTTGCGGTGGTAGACGATTTTTCGGTTTCTTAACTGTTCGCCCATGTATTCTTCGTTGCACCAGGGGGAGATGGAAACCTTTCGCAGATTCTCCACCTTGCTCAGACAGCTTTCCCAAATGGGGTCGACGGCTTCGCAGCATCCGTAAGAAAGCAGGCCAAACCGGCTGAACACCTTCTGGTAATAGGGGAAAATAAAGGTTTCAAACATTTCCGGTGAAATGCCCGCTGTTTCCTGAGAATCCATAAATCCCCAAATTTGGCTGGTTTTCTTAATATCCTGATTGGGGAGGTCGTTTGTAAAACAGTAGGTCCCCTGCCCGAGCGGTTCGCTTGAAACGGTGGGAAGAAGAACGCCTTGTTCTTCCAGAAGGTCATAGTAGCGGCAATAATCGTCTGCCAGCTGTTTCATCATCTCATGGAATCGCTCCGGTTGATCATACATGGAAAGGTACATGTCTTCCATGCTCATAATGTGTACAATGTTCTGGGTGAGCACGGCATAATTCGCCTGCCCGACAATCCGCCCCGGCAGAATGCCGTCTAACGCTTCGTTGATCTCATCCACTCGTTTTTTCGCTTCCTCCTTTGGGGAAACACCCATGGAGGAGGGTTTGAGTTTTTCAAAGTCGGTTTCCAAGTCGGAGATGACCGGGACAAAATGGTGCCCAAGCCCCTCGGTGGTCTCTATTTGTACATCAATGTCAAATGGTTTGAAAAACGAATTGTAGGTAACAGGGATAAAGTCCCGCACGACAGTATCGTCCCCGAAATAATCGTGATTGATAAGGTTGCACAAAAGCAGATGTTCCCAGCGCCGGCCTTCTTCGGTGGTGCACCGCATGAGCTGCGGTACCGCCTCTTCTACAAAAGTTGCGGTTTCCACAGTGACCAGCGGCTTTACCCGTACACCGTCGTTTAAGTCGGTCCACGCTTTTTTCAGCGCTTGCATCTCCGGACTGTTTGCAACTTCCTGCTGCCGTTTTGCGAGGTCTCGTACCCTTATTTGGTCATTTCGTTCCATGATATCATCTCCCTTTGCCGGATATTATAGCGCTAAACTATGGGATTTGATATACAAAATCATGCCTTAATGTTATAAAATCTTGCTTTTTTCATCCGAAAATTATAATGAGAATAAAGGGGGGAACGAATTGGAACCTTCGTTTATGGAGTACAGCCTTTCCACACAGGAATTGGAAAGCGTCAATTTTTTTAAACGGCTGTATTTTGACCGGATTGGTTTTTTCGAATACGCTGTGTCACACAGAGCTTCGCGTATCGCTCCGGAGTTCTTTATTGTCTTTCTCTGCGTGCGGGGAAAAGGCTGGCTTGAGCTGGACGGCAAACGCCACGCGGTTTCTTCAGGGGATGTTTTTTTCAGTTTCCCCGGCGTTGCCCACTTTTACGGCGCGGATGACGATGACCCTTGGTCGATTTACTGGGCGCATTTTCACACCGACGAGCCGGATTTTATCGAACTGATGCGGCAAAATGGAATCACTGTTTCAAACCCGCTGTTTCACACGAGTCACCCGCAGGAACTCGCTGGATTGTTCCAAACCATTCTTTCCGGCATTTACGGCGCTTCGGAAAACGAGCTGCGGTACCGGCAGAGCGTGTTCAGCCAGCTTTTGTTTAAAGTCTTGCTGATGTCCTCCAGCCGTGAAGAAAAAAGCGCGTATGTGCGGCAGGCGCTGGAATTTGTTGAGAACAATCTGGCTCAGCCGCTTTCGCTTGATTTGGTCGCTGGCGCTCTGGGCGTTTCAAAGTATTATCTGAGCCATCTGTTTACAAATGAGATGGGGATTTCGCTCAAGCAATATATTCTTGACCGGCGGCTTGGCAACGCCCGGTTTTTGCTGGAGTCCACCGGCAAAAGCATGAGTGAGGTCGCGCGCCTTTGCGGCTATGAATCCGCGGCTTATTTTTCAAATGCGTTTAAGAAACACAGCGGCCGGTCGCACGAACAGTACAAAAAACTGTTTTCTGCCGGGTGAAGGCCGCTGTGAGATGTCACGCGGCGAACGGTGACGCGCGCGTTAATGTTGTTCGGAAAGCGCTTGGAGCACCTCTTCTTTTGTAGGGATGGACGGTGCTGCTCCTTCTCTGGAGACTGCGATGGCGGATGCCATGGAAGCCATACGGAGGATTTCCGGCACTGGAAGCCCTTCGGTGAGCCCGGCGATGAAATAACCGGTAAAGGTGTCTCCGGCGGCGGTGGTGTCTACGACCGGCACGTTGAAGATGCCGTGTGAGAAACTCTGGGAAGCGTCGCGGTAACGGACCCCTTCACTGCCCAGTGTGAGGACTACCTTTGCTTTCGGGTATTTTTCCAGAATGCGGTCCAGCATTTCATCCGGGTCGGAACATCCGGCGATGGCAGCGCCTTCCACCTCATTGATGAGAAAGACGTCTACGGCGGAAAGGTCGCACTCCGCAAGGTTTTCATCAAACGGCGAGGGGTTCAAAACGATTTTCAGACCGCGTTCCCGCGCGGTTTTGATGATTTCCGGCAAAGAGCTGATCTCATTCTGCAGCAGGATATAATCCCCCTGTTCAAAGTAGCAGAGCACGTTTCCCGCAAAAATGGGGGTGATGGCCCGGTTGGAACCGGGGAAAAGGAAGATGCTGTTCTGCCCGTTGTCGTCCACCTGAATGATTGCCTGACCGTTTTCCACCTTCGCAGTCTCAATCAGGCTGACGTCGACCCCGTTTTCTTTTAAAAAGTCCTTGAGCGGACCGCCGTCTGTGCCGATAAGCCCTGCGTGATATACCTTTGCGCCGGCACGGGCGAGTGCTACCGACTGGTTTAACCCTTTGCCGCCGAAAAAGGTGTGCAGGCTGTGGGCGGTAATGGTCTCGCCCGGGCGGACAATGTTCGGCACCCGGTAGACTTTGTCAAAATTCATAGAACCGAAATTAATGATTTTCACGGTGTGTTACCTCGTTTATATGATGTAAATTTAATATTAGTGTAGCCCGTACTTATTGCTTTTAGCATAACACATCCTTTCTTTTTTGTAAATTATGGCTGGTTGAATTGAAAAAAATGGTATGTTACAATATTAATATTAATTTATTCAACACATCAACGTTTACAACACAGCAACGGAAGGGGTATGTTTTATGCGACAGGAGCTGTTACATGGGTTTCGTCTTGGGAAAATGGAGCGCGGACTGGACATCCACGGGGTCGAAGTTCGCCAGCACGGCGAAGTCATTGCCAAACATCAGTGGCGGAAAGAATACCGTGAATGTGTTTTTTCGGTGAGCAAAAGTTTTACTTCCATGGCGCTTGGGTTTGCTCTGGAAGAAGGGCTCGTTTCCTTGGATGACCGTGTGACCGACCATTTTGCCGAATATCTTCCGGAAAAGCCGGATGAAAAACTGCTCGCCATGACAGTACAGAACGCTATGACCATGACCTGCGGGCATGCAGTCTGCCCCATTTTTGAAATGCGGGTAAAAGACCCTACCTGTGAAGACTGGCTTTCCTATATTTTCCGTCAGCCGGTGGTATATGAGCCGGGCAGTCATTTTCTGTACAGCAATGTGAGTGGATATCTGGTTTCGGCCATCATTCAGAAAAAGACCGGCCAGACCCTGCGGGATTATCTGACCCCTCGTCTGTTCAAGCCGCTCCACATCTTCAATCCTCAGTGGGAAAGCTGTCCCAAAGGAATCAATGTGGGTGCTTCGGGGCTGTATCTTACCACGTCGGAGCTGTCGCGGTTCGGTCAGCTGCTGCTTTCGGGAGGAAAGTTTGAGGGCAAACAGGTCGTGCCGGAAGCATATTTGAAACTTGCGACTTCCAACCTGGTGGATAACAACAACGGCACCAGCAGTGACCCGGAGTCCAACGCCGGCTATGGCCTGCAGTTCTGGCGCAATACCGTGCCGAACTCCTACCGGGCGGACGGCTTGTACGGCCAGTACATTGTTGTTTTGCCGGATTATGACGCGGTGGTCACCCTGACGAGCCATGTGGAGGAAAACCAGAACAACATCCTGCGCCTTGTATGGGATGAGATTCTGCCGCAGCTTAAATAATGCCGCTCAAATAAAAACGGCTTGCTGAAAACCAGCAAGCCGTTTTATGAAATGGAACGGACTTATTTTTCCTGCCGCAGCATGCCGAGCACGATGTCGCTGGAAACTTTGGCGGCTTTTTTTTCAAACTCGTCAAAGGAAACGTTTGCCTCGTGTTCTGCCAGGTCTGAAATGGAGCGGATGATGATGAACGGAATGCCGTTTGCCGCTGCGACCTGCGCGATGGCGGCGCCTTCCATTTCCGCCGCCGCGGCGTCAAACTGTTCAATGAGGCTTTTTTTCAGCGCGCTGTCGTCTACGAACACGTCGCCGGAAGCAATGGTTCCCTCAATGAATTTGCTGTCTGTCAGCACCTGAGCGGCCGCCTCTTTAAACGAAGCGATGAGTTTAGGGTCCGCATGGAAAACGGTGGGTTCCTTTCCGTCCGAACCGCCCATGTAACCTTTTACATAGCCGAAAGCGGTCATGTCAAAGTCGTGCTGTACTGCGTCGGTGCCGATGACGATGTCACCCACCGCAAGCGAATGGTGCAGCCCGCCCGCTACGCCGGTATTGATGAGCGCGCCGACCTTGTAGCAGTCAGCCATTGCCTGCGCGCAGATGGCGGCGCATACTTTTCCGATTCCGCACTGTGCGATGACGACGTCCTGCCCTTCCAGGGTACCATGATAAAAGGTAACGCCCGCGATGGTCTGCGCTTGAGCTTCGGTGAGCGCGGCGGTGAGAAGCTCCACTTCCGACGCCATCGCGCCGATGATGCCGATGGTTTTTTGAGTTGTCATAGGTTTTGTCCTTTCTATTTTACAAGTCAACGTTCATATATATTGTTATCTTATTGCATTTTTTGAAAAAGTGCAAGCTGTATCCGCGTACCAAGCGGGTGAAAAATTGCCCCGGAATGTTTGGGGAAAGGAGGAAGAACGGTTTATGTCGCTTACACACCCTCATACACCATTGGAAGAGTATCCCACAGAAGAAGAACAGGCGGTAAAAATGTGGAAGCCGTTTGATATCACGGTGGATGAGCATTACCGCTTCCTTCCCCGCAGCCGGTGGGGCGCGCGGTATTCCTATGCCGTAAAGCTGCTGGCGTCTGGTTTCTTTATTGTCTTTAACCGGCTTTGTTACGGCTTCCGGGTGATTGGTAGAGAGCGGTTCAAGCAGATACCGGGCGGAGCCGTCACCATCTGCAACCACGTGCAGGGAATGGACTGTTCCCTGGTGGTGGAGGCGGTCACACCGCACAATCTGTTTTACCCCACGGTAAAAACCAATCTCGAACTGGCGGGAATCCGCTGGCTCATCAAATTCTGCGGGGGGATTCCCATTCCCGAAACGCCGAAAGCGCTGCGGGTGTTCAATGGAGTCGTTGGAACGGTGCTCAAACGGGGCGATTATGTTCACGTTTATCCCGAAGGAGTCTTGTACCCGTATTATTTAAAGGGCATCCGCAAATTTCACCGGGGCGCGTTTAAATATGCCTATGACTCGGATGTTCCGGTGATGCCCATGGTCATCACCTTCCGGGAACGCAAGGGACTGCGCAAACTGCTCAACCGCCGCCCGCTGCCCCGGCTCACCGTGCTGGACCCGGTTTATCCCGACCGGTCGGCCCGCGCGCACGCGGAAATCGAGCGGCTGATGAATACCTGCTACGAAGCGATGAGCGATTTCTTTGACGAGCGCTCCATCCCGGTCCCACGGGATGCGGACAACGCGGAGGCGCTAAAGGCTCATTCCCGCGGCGGAAAGAAAAAACACCGCAAAGGCAACACGGCAGACGCTGTTGTATCCGACCCGGAAATGTGCAATTCCTGAACCTTTATGTGCGACGATACCGAAAACAGTTGAAACGGAGCGTGTGTTTGGGTGAAACGGTTTGTATCCTTCTTTCTGGCTGTTTTGTTTTTGACGGCTTTGGCCGGGTGCGGCCGGCGGAGTCTGGACGATATCATCCGCGAGGAACCCAGCCTAACAGGCATTGTGAGTGAGGTGGACGAAACATACTGCATTGTGGAACAGGACGGAATGCTGTATCATGTCTCGCTCGATGTGGAAAATTCAGACAGCTTTACCGACCTGAGTGTCGGGGATGAGATCGTGGTCTATTACGATGGAACGGTCGCGGAATCCTGGCCGATGCAGATCAACAAGGTGTATGCCATCACCCTGAAAACGCCGGCAGGGCGGGTAAACAGCGGAGAATAAAAAACAGCGCGCAGAACTTTTTCTGCGCGCTGTTTTTTCTTTTCCGTTAAATACCCAGCAGTTTTTCCGCGTTGAGGTGGCAGATCTGCTCCCGTTCCTCGTCTGTCAGACCGAGCTTGTCCATGAACGCGAGCGTCTGCTCCGCGGTGCCCCAGGGCAGGTCGGAACCGAACAGGATATGATCGACCCCGTGTTTTTCCACAATGCGTTTGGCCTGTTCCGGTTCCGCGAAGGTGTGGGACATGGACAGGTCGAACCAGACATTCTCAAGCCCCGCGAGGTGTTGTTCCACCCCGTCGCAGCACGCCATGCCGCCCAGGTGCGCCGCCATGATGCGAAGCCCCGGGAAAGCGAGAGCCACCTTGCGGATGGCTTGAGGAGAGGCGTGGATCACGTCCGGCGAATAGGGGTCGCGCCCCGCGTGAAAAGCCAGAGGAAGACCAAGCTCTTCCATCTTCCGGTAGAGGGGGAAATGCCGCTCGTCATCCACAAAAAATTCCTGATAATCCGGGTGGAGCTTTACCCCGTGCAGGCCGATTTGTTTGATTCGCTCCAGCTCTTCCAAAGCGTCCTGCGCTTCCGGATGGACCGAGCCGAAGAACAGGATGCCATCCTTCTGGTTGGCGGCCGCCCAGTTGTTGACGGTCGTCTGCTGGGAAGGTTTGGTGGCGATTTGAAGAATCAGAGTGGTATCCACACCAAATGCCGCCTGCCGTTCCCGGGTAGAGGCAAGAGTCCCCTCGCTGTGGGGCGAGGCGTTGCTGATTTGAGCCAGCTTGAGCAGGGTGCGCCCCGCAATGGCTTCCGGGAACGCGTGTGTATGGCAATCGATGATGCGGGTGGTTTGATTGGACATAATGTGCAGGACCTCCAAAGAAAGAATGCGAAATCACCGTCTTCCGCCGTGACGGAACGCGGTGCGGACACCGAGATACAGCAGGTATGCCAGAATGCAGCCTGCGAAATTAAAGATGACGTCGTCAATGTTCACGCTGTTGTTTCCCAGCTGGAACGCGTTTTCCAAAAGCTGGAGCAGTTCAATCCCCAGCGCGGTGCCGAGGGAAACAAATACCATCGACAGCGGGCGGATTCGCCGCCAGATCATGGGCACCAGCACCCCGAACGGCAGGAAGAGTAAGAAGTTCCATAAAAACCCGTACAGAATGTTCTGGGTGACCGGCGACCACAGCCCTTCGCGGATGAGGTTGACGGTGGTGAAAAACGGAATAAAGTTGGCGCCGGCAAATGCGGCGGAGATGCCTCCCCAGTCAAACCGGCAGCCGGAAAAATAGAGCGGGAAGAGCAGGAGCGCCGCCAGCGCAGCGAGATAGACCGCGAACAGCCCGCAGAGGATGGTGCGGGAAAGCCGCATCTTTCTCAGCCAGAGCAGGCGGACAATGATATAAACCACCAGCGTAATGAGCATGGCATCCGGCACCGTGAGCCAGATGTGGGAAAAGGTAAATTCACTGGAAAAGGGGATGAATTTTTCCATAAAAGGGCTCCTTTAAAAGAGTTCGGAAATTTTCAAAGGGTCAGCGGGCGTTGTCGGCACCGTTTTGCAGAATGGGGATCACATCCAGAAGCGATTCACACACGCAGAGCACCAGCCGGCGCAGGTCGTCGGTCGGCGGGATGAGATCGGGCACCATGACAGCCGGGATGCCCGCGGCATGCGCGGCGAGGATGCCGTTGCGGGAATCCTCTAACACAAGACAACTTTCGGGCGGGGTATTAAGCGCTTTCGCGGCCGTGAGGAAGATGTCCGGCGCGGGCTTCCCGTGGGTGATCATATCCCCGCAGATAAGTGCGGAAAAGAAGGAAGTAAGTCCCGCCCGGTCAAGATAACGCTCCACAGTGGCGCGGGAAGAAGAGCTGGCGACCGCCGCGGGAATGTGGTTTTGCGCAAGGAAATTGAGCAGTTCACGCAGCCCACGTTTGACAGGCACGCCGCTTTCGTCCATCTCTTGCTCCATGTAGCGGGCGACCCGTTCGCGGAACCCGTCAAAGTCAAAGCCTTCGCCGAGGTATTCCAGACAGGTGCGGCGCACCCCTTCCTGATTCATGCCGATGACCTTGTAGACCAGCTCATCCGTGACGGGGAGACCAAGGTCCTTTCCCGCCACCAGCCAGGCTTTTTTGGCGAGGGCTTCGGTGTCGAACATCAGCCCGTCCATATCAAACAAAACTGCTTTGAACATTGTATCCTGCTTTCCGGCCGAAACGGCCTTGTTGTGAAATGCCCTTTACTGGGCTGAACTGTTTTGTGAGTTTATAAACGGAGCCAGCGCGCCGGAAAGTGCGGCGAACTGTTCCATGCTGAGTTGTTCCGGCCGTGCCGTGGCGGGAATGCCCGCCTGCGCGAGCGCGGTAATGACTGCGTCTTTCGGCAGAGAAAGCCCGGCGCTCAGCGAATTGGCCGCGGTCTTTCTGCGTTGGGAGAAGGCCGTGCGCACGGTTTTGAAGAAAACGGTTTCGTCAAGGCCCGGGAAATCCGGCTGTTTGACATCCAGCCGGATAACGGCGGAATCCACATTCGGAGCGGGCATAAAGCTTCCGCGGGACACGGAAAACAGCTGTTTCGGGGTGCTGAAGTACCGCACGGCGATGGTCACCGCGCCCGCTTCACGGGTACCGGGCTTGGCGCACAGCCGGACCGCCGCTTCCTTTTGCACCATCACGGTGATGGAACGGATGGGCAGCCTTGCTTCCAGCAGGGTCATGATGACCGGCGAGGTGATGTAGTAGGGCAGGTTCGCGCAGACGACGACGTCCATCCCCGCAAACTGCTCGGCAATGAGCCGGTGCAGGTCCACCTTCAAAATATCCTCATTGATGATGGTCACATTGTCAAATTCCGCAAGCGTTTCGTCCAGCACAGGGAGCAGACGGGTGTCGATCTCCACCGCCACGACCTTTTTTGCCCGTTTGGCAAGCTCTGCCGTGAGCACACCCACGCCGGTGCCGATCTCCAGCACGCCGGTTTCAGGCGACGCACCGCCCAGTTCGGCGATCCGCGGGCAGACTGAAGGATTGATGAGAAAGTTCTGCCCAAGTGATTTGGAAAAGGAAAAACCGTGGCGGGTGAGCAGCTGCTTCACAACGCCGATGTCGGTGAGATTGTCCATAATACGCTCCCATTCAAAACCGGCAGGGCGAGGCCCCGCGGGCTGTAATATCCCTTTTATTTTAGCATATCCGCCCGGGGTTTTCAAAAAGAAATGTTGCAATCTGAAAAATGAACCGCTATAATGAACACAAATCAACTGTTTTCATCGAAGGATGGGGGTGTCACTGTGGAAAGGCGCGACAAAATCAACTACTACCTTGACATTGCACAGATGGTGTCGGAACGGGGGACCTGCCTGCGCAGGCGGTACGGTGCCATTATTGTAAAAAACGACCAGATCATCTCGACCGGATACGTCGGCGCGCCGCGCGGACGGGAAAATTGCAGCGACATCGGCTACTGCACCCGTGAGCGGCTGCAGATCCCGCGCGGGGAGCGGTACGAGCTCTGCCGTTCGGTCCATGCGGAGGCGAACGCCATCATCTCCGCCGCCCGTTCGGACATGCTGGATTCCACCCTTTACCTTGTGGGGATCGAAGTAAGAACCGGTGAACTGGTGCCCAACGCCAGCGCCTGCTCCATGTGCAAGCGGTTAATCATCAACGCCGGTATCTCGACGGTCATCATCCGCAATACGCCGGATGAATTCACGGTGGTGAATGTTTCCGACTGGGTGGAAAACGACGAGTCGGTGGAAGGCGTTATGGGGTACTAAACAAACGGCCGCGGAACCTCCGCGGCTTTTTCATGCCTGCTTTCTCTGTGTGGAGCAGGCGGTATAACGGATAAGAGGAGGAGCTTTTTTGGCGGAACTCAAACATGTGGAACTGTTTACCGACGGCGCGTGCAGCGGAAATCCCGGCCCGGGCGGCTGGGGCTGTGTGCTGCGGTTCGGCGGGGTGAGCAAGGAACTTTCCGGCGGGGAGGCTCAAACCACCAACAACCGGATGGAACTCACCGCGCTCATTGAAGGGCTGTCGGCGTTAAAATACCGGTGCCGGGTCACGGTGACGAGTGATTCCAAATATGTCATCGACGCCATCCAAAACGGATGGGCAAAAAAATGGCGCGCCAACGGCTGGATGCGCAACAAGAAGGATAAAGCGCTCAACCCCGATTTATGGGAAACGCTGCTCAACCTGCTGGACCGGCACGAGGTGGAGTTTGTCTGGGTAAAAGGGCACGCCGGTCACCCGGAAAACGAGCGGTGTGATGAGCTTGCCGTGGCGGAGAGCCGGAAATTCATGAAAGGATGAAACGAAGTGCGTAGAAGTGAGCGGGAGGTCACCGCGCAAAGCGAGATCGACGAGATCATAAACGAGTGCGACTGCTGCCGGCTGGGGTTTTCAGACGGGGATGAGGTCTACATTGTCCCCTTAAGCTTTGGGTATGACCCGGAGCGGCAGATTTTTTATTTCCACAGCGCGAAAGAGGGGCGGAAGATCGAGCTTATCCGTCAAAACGGTCGCGCCGGGTTCGAGCTGGACTGCGGTCACCGCCTGCTGCCGGGCAAGGCCGCCTGCGGGTACTCGTATGCCTACCGGAGCGTCATCGGTACTGGGAGGATTTCTCTTGTGGAAGACCCGGCGGAGCGGGAACGGGCGCTGGAGCTCATCCTGGAGCACTACACCGGGCGGAGCGGCTGGGCGTTTGATGAACACAGTGTTCAGGCGGCTGCGGTCATACGGCTGGAGGTTGAGAAACTCTCCTGCAAAAAGCACGATGGCTGAGGCTTCAAAACGATTACAGAATCAACACCGGCGGATTTCCTTTGCACAAAGCAGGCTGCCTTTTCGCGACACAGCCGGTGAAAAAGAGAAAGAACGTTGGCGAAACGCAATAGATGCAACGGAGCGTGGCAGTGCTCTGCTGAGGATATGGCTGCCTGCCGCGGTCTGCTTATGTGAACGAGATGCTCTCCCATACAGGGAGGGCGTTTTTGTTTTTGCGGATATTATATCTGTGGAAAGCACAGTCGGCGCGGTGTTTGGTGTTTTAGGATATTCTGCTGTTTCCGGAACGGAACAGTCAGAGCGCAGGTTTCCCGCCTGCCGAAAGGAAAACCGAAGTCAACCGCGGGGGTAAACGTCGTTCCGGTTCCGGGACCGGGCATACGGAACAAACGAAAAGCCCTGTTTTTGCCTTGGATGTTTGAGAAAAAGCCCGTTTTTTACAGGTTGCTTACAAAATATTTTGAAAATCATGGCAAAGGATATTGATTTTCCTACTAATTTAGTATATAATAAGCCCAAGCTGAAATAATCTTAATAAAACCCAATCAAAAAAGGACTGAGATAGATGGAAAAACGCTTTGTTTACGCCGATAACGCGGCGACAACGAAAGTATCACAGCGGGTGCTGGACGCTATGCTCCCGTACCTCACCGAACACTACGGCAACCCCAGCAGTGTGTACAGCATTGCGCGGACGGCCAAGCGGGCGATCGAAGCGGCGCGGGAGAAGGTGGCGCTGGCTCTGGGCGCGGAACCGCGCGAGATCTTTTTTACCTCCTGCGGCACCGAGTCGGACAACTGGGCCATCAAAGGCGCGGCGCTCCGGCAGGCGGCAAAGGGAAAGAAGCATATCATCACCAGCAACTTTGAACACCACGCGGTGCTTCACACCTGCGAATATCTGGAAAAGCACGGGTTCGAGGTGACCTACCTCCCCGTAGATGAAAACGGCCTGCTCTCTCCCGAACAGGTGAAAGAGGCCATCCGGCCGGATACCGCTCTGGTCACCATCATGTACGCGAATAACGAGATCGGCACCATCCAGCCAGTAGCGGAGATCGGTGCGGTCTGCCGGGAAAAAGGGGTGTTGTTCCACACCGACGCCGTGCAGGCGGTGGGCAATGTGCCCATCGACGTAAAGGCGCAGAACATCGACCTGCTTTCCCTCTCCGGCCATAAGATCCACGCGCCGAAAGGGATCGGGGCGCTTTACATCCGCAAGGGCGTGGTGATCGACAACTTCGTCCACGGCGGCGGCCAGGAAAGCGGCAAACGCGGCGGCACCGAAAATACTGCGTACATCGTCGGCCTTGGACAAGCGATGGAAGACGCGGTGAACGGCCTGGACGAAAAGGTCAAACGGGTGACCGCCCTGCGTGACCGGCTGATCGAGGGGATGCTCAAAATCCCGGCGTCCCGTTTGAACGGCGACCCGCACAAACGGCTGTGCGGCAATGCGAACGTTTCGTTTGAAGCGGTGGAGGGCGAAGCGCTTCTGCTTCGTCTGGATTTAAAAGGCGTGTGCGGTTCTTCCGGTTCCGCCTGCACCTCCGGTTCGCTCGACCCGTCCCACGTACTGCTGGCCATCGGCCTGCCGCATGAGATTGCGCACGGTTCCCTGCGGCTCTCGCTGGGGGATGATTCCACCGAAGAGGACGTGGACTACATTTTGGACGTGCTTCCGGGCGTGGTACAGACCCTGCGGGATATGAGCCCCGTCTGGCACGGATAATCGGAAGATTGACCGGGGAGCGAATGCTTCCCGTTTGAATGGGGCAGACTGCCCTGTGAGCATAGAGAAGATGAAAGGAGAACGAATATGTTATACAGCGAAAAAGTACTGGACCATTTTTCCAACCCCCGCAATGTGGGCGAGCTTGCCGACGCGAACGGCGTGGGTGAAGTGGGCAACGCCAAGTGCGGCGATATCATGAAAATGTATCTGAAAATAAACGGAAACACCATTGAGGACGTCCGGTTCAAGACCTTTGGGTGCGGCGCGGCGATCGCCACCAGCTCGATCGCGACCGAGATGATCAAAGGCAAAACGGTGGACGACGCGCTCAAGCTCACCAACAAGGCGGTCGTTGAAGCGCTTGACGGGCTTCCGGCAAGCAAGATCCACTGTTCGGTTCTGGCGGAGCAGGCCATCAAGGCGGCGCTCAGCGATTACTACACCCGTCAGGGCATCGACCCGAAGCCCATCGTCGGTGAGATCGGCGACTGCGAAGCCTGCCACACCCATGGGTAAGCGGGTATTGATGGCGCTTTCCGGCGGGGTGGACAGCTCCGCGGGGGTGTATCTTCTCAAACAGCAGGGATATGAAGTGGGCGGCGTTGTGCTAAAAATGTCGCCCGCGCACGAAGAAACGGTGGCGGCCGCGAAAGAGGCTGCCGCCGCTTTGGGCGTTCCGCTGTTTGTGAAGGATATGACCGAAGCGTTTGAACAGACGGTCGTTTCCTATTTTATGGAGGAGTACAAGGCGGGGCGTACACCCAACCCCTGCATCCGCTGCAACCCGACGGTCAAGTTCCGCGCTCTTTTAGAAACGGCGGACGAGCAGGGGTATGACTGGATCGCCACCGGGCATTACGCCGGTCTGGAGCGAAAGGACGGCGTCACCTGGCTCAAACGGGCCGAGTGCCGGCGGCGGGATCAGTCCTACATGCTTTATCGGCTGGGGCAGGATGTGCTCTCCCGGCTGATCCTTCCGCTTGCGGGACTGGAAAAACCGCAGGTGCGGGAACTGGCGCGGCAGGCGGGGCTTTCCTGCGCCGACAAGCCGGACAGTCAGGAGATCTGCTTTATTCCGGACAACGATTACGCCGGTTTCATTGAGCGGCGAATGGGTCCGTCGCCCGAAGGGGAGTTCATCGCCCCGTGGGGCGGCGTCTGCGGCAAACATCGGGGGATCCTCCACTACACGGTCGGCCAGCGCAAAAAGCTGGGCATCGCGCTGGGGGAGCCGGTGTTCATCCGGGAGATTGACCCGCAGCAAAACCGCATCTATCTGGCGCGTGCGGGGGAGGATACAATCACAAAGGTGACTCTTGCCGACTTTGCCATCCCCTCCGAACAGCCGCTGCCGGAACGGTTTTCCGCGCGGGTGAAGCTGCGTTCCGCGGCGGAGCCGGTGGAAACCCAGGTGGTGTTTGACGCCGAAACCCGCAGCGCAGAGCTGTTGCTTGCCGAGCCGTACCGGGTGGTCGCGAAAGGGCAGTCCGCTGTGCTGTATGACGGCGATACGGTTTTGGGCGGCGGCATTATTTCAGGCAGCGAATGAGCTTGCTGAAACGGAGAGAGCACAGCATGACACTGACGGAATTTTTAAAAGAGAACAACACATCCGGCCCGGCGCGGTTTTATATGCCGGGGCACAAAGGCCGCTTTCCGCTGGAGGATGGTTATGACATCACCGAGATCACGGGGGCGGATTCCCTCTACCATGCCGACGGGATCATCCGCCGGACGGAGGAGCGGTTTGAACGGCTGTACGGCAGCCGCACCACCGTGCTGAGCGCGGGCGGAAGCACCCTGTGCATTCAGGGGATGCTTGCCGCCGTCCGATTAAAATACGGGGTGCGGCGGGTGCTTGCCGCCCGTAACGCGCACATCTCGTTCGTCCATGCCTGCGCGCTGTTGGATATCGACTCGGTCTGGATCTATCCCACCCCAAACGACCGGTTCGGGGTGAGCGGTCAGGTGCGTCCCCAGCAGCTGGAACAGGCGCTGCAAAAGGAGCGGGACATCGGCGCGGTATACATCACAAGCCCTGATTATTTCGGCATGCTTTCGGATATCAAGGGCCTTGCGGAAGTCTGTTCCCGATATGGGGTTCCCCTGCTGGTAGACAATGCCCACGGCGCGCATCTGCGGTTTTTGCCGGAGGACCGGCACCCGCTGTCTCTGGGAGCGGCGCTTTGCAGTGACAGCGCCCATAAGACCCTTCCGGTGCTGACGGGTGGGGCACTGCTGCACGCCTCAGCGGATTTTTCAGCGGAGGAGCTCAAGGAAGCCATGGGGCTGTTCGGCTCCACCAGCCCGTCTTACCTTATCATGCAGTCGCTCGACGCCTGCGCGGATTATCTGGAACAGGGTGGGAAAGAGGATTTTTCCACTCTGTGCGACCGGCTTTTGCCGCTGCGTCAGCTCGCGCGGGAGCGGGGGCTGTTCGTGTTTGACAGCGAGCCCGCCGCTCATTTCGCACTGGCCGGAAGGCCGGCGGCGGGGGGCAGCCTTTCCGATTACCTGCGTGCGCACGGGGTGGAGTACGATTACGCCACCGAAGATACGGCCGTGCTCATGCCATCGCCTTTTAACGCGCCGGAGGAGTTCGAATGCCTTGCCGCCGCGCTGAGCGGTTTTGTTCCCGCGCCGGACGGATGGGAAACAGAACCCTGCCCGGTGCCGCGTCCCGAACGGGTCTGCTCGGTACGGGAGGCGTCTCTGGCGCGCGGAGAGGTGGTGCCCATCGACCAGAGCGTGGGGAGGGTGGCCGCTCAGAGCAAGATCACCTGCCCGCCCGGCGTTGCGGTGGTGGTGGCCGGTGAGCGGATTGATGAAGCTTCCAAAAATCTTTTAAAAAAGAGTGGAATTCAATCGGTAAAAGTGGTATGATAAAACTATGAAGATACCCTTGCAGTAGGGTGCCTTTGGATTTTTCCAACAAGGAGTGACAGCGCAATGAAAATGATCTATGCAATCGTAAGCAATGACGACAGCCACATCGTCTCTTCCGCTTTGACCAAGGCAGGCTTTTTTGCTACCAAAATCGCCTCTACCGGCGGTTTCTTGATGGCAGGCAACACCACGTTTATGATCGGTACCGAAGACGACAAGGTCGATGAGGCGGTAGAGGTCATTTCCAAACACAGCAAACGCCGTACTCAAATGGCGCCTTCTGCTGCAATGTACGGAGCGGGTGTGTACTCTTCTCTTCCGGTCGAGGTTACAGTTGGCGGCGCGACTATTTTCGTGCTTAATGTAGAACGCTTTGAAAAAATTTAAGCGCGGTAAAGTGAGTGAACGATGATAGTTGGCAATGCTTCTGTTGTACGGTTGATCGACAGGGCGGCAAATGACGATAAGCTCAGTCACGCTTATCTGTTTTACGGAGAAAAAGGCCTTGGCAAAAAGGCGGCTGCCGTCGATTTTGCCAAGGCAATTTTATGCCATGGTACCGGCCGCCGCCCCTGTGGAACCTGTGCGAGCTGTAAAAAAGTGGAGCACGGCGCCCATCCGGACATTACTGTCCTTTCGGGAACGGGGGAGAAAAACGAACTCACGGTGGCGAACATCCGCAAGCTGAAGGAAGACGCAGCCGTTTTCCCCAACGACGGGGAGAAAAAGGTCTACATCATCTGCGACTGCCAGAGGATGCAGCCGCCTGCGGCGAACGCTCTTCTCAAGCTGCTGGAAGAGCCGCCTGCCCATCTGGTTCTGCTGCTTACGGCGGATGACCGCGCGGGCGTACTGCCCACCATTCTGTCCCGGTGCATTCCGGTGGGGATGTTCCCAGTGAGCGAAGAAGAATGCGCGCATGCGCTCGAACAGCTCGCGGGTGTGGATGCACAGACAGCGGAGCGCGCGGCAAAAGCGTGCGGCGGCAACATCGGCAAAGGGCTTGCCGCGCTGAAAGAAGGCGAAGAGAGCCTGACCCAAACGTTTTGTGAAAGTTTGATCAGGCGGGATGAGTACGGCATGCTTTGTATCCTTTCCGGGTTCGGAAGCGACCGGGCGGCTTACCGGGTGTTTCTGGAACGGCTGCTTGAACACCTGCGTGATGCGGTGGTGTACAAAAGCGGCGGGCACAGCTTTGTGTCCGGTTCGGAACAGACAGCTGCTGCGCTTTCGGGCAGTTTTACTACAAGGCAGCTTCAGGCACAGCTGGAAGCGGTGCTCCACGCGGTCAAAAGTTTAGACGCCAACGCGAATACAGCGGTATTATCGGCGTGGCTGACCGGTTCGTTTATGGAAAACCGTTCCGGAAGTGTAATATAACAGGAGGCTTGAATGGCTGAGATCATAGGAGTCCGTTTTAAGGACGTAGGAAAGATTTATTCGTTTGACCCGGTGGGTATTGCGCTGAAAGCCGGGGATTTTGTCATTGTAGAAACGGCGCGCGGGGTCGAGTGCGGCATGGTCGCCACCGGGAACCATGAGGTGGATGACAGCGAGCTCGTCAATCCGCTCAAACCGGTGCTGCGCAAAGCAACCGAGCAAGACTTGGAAATCGTTGATAAAAACTGCGAAAAAGAGAAAGAAGCATATAAAATCTGCCTGCAGAAAATTAATAAGCACAAGCTGGAAATGAAGCTGGTGGATGTGGAATATACCTTTGACGGCAACAAGATCCTCTTTTATTTTACGGCAGACGGCCGGGTGGATTTCCGTGAGCTGGTCAAAGACCTGGCTTCGGTCTTCCGCACCCGCATTGAGCTGCGGCAGATCGGTGTGCGGGATGAAGCGAAGATGATCGGCGGGCTCGGCATCTGCGGGCGCCCTTTCTGCTGTTCTACCTTTTTGGGAGAGTTCCAGCCGGTTTCCATTAAAATGGCGAAGGAGCAGGGGCTTTCTCTCAACCCGGTCAAGATTTCCGGCACATGCGGGCGGTTGATGTGCTGCTTGAAGCACGAGCAGAACGCGTATGACCATCTGCTTAAAATCACACCGAAACAGGGAGCGCTGGTACAGACCCCCAACGGAAAGGGAACAGTCGTTGATGTGAACCTGTTGACCGGTAAGCTGAAAGTGCAGCTGGATGACCATCCGGACGCGGCGCCGTCCGCTTATTCCAGACGGGATGTAAAAATTTTACGGGATAAAGCAATCAAGGTAGACCGCAAGGAAATGAAAGAACTTTCCGATTTGGAGCAGTAGGCCTTGTAAATGGCTTGAAATGTCTTTTTTCTATTGATTTTTTTCGAAAATATGCTACAATAATGTTAAATCATAAGGAGGTGTTCCCCAATGGCATATGTAATTAGCGACGAGTGCATCGGCTGCGGCGCGTGCGAGGCTGAGTGCCCGGTTGGCGCGATCTCTGCTGGTGATGGAAAATACGTGATCGATGCAGATACCTGTATTGATTGTGGCGCTTGCGCAGGCACTTGCCCGGTTGGCGCTCCGAACCCGCAATAATCACGGTGCGAAAAAGCCCGCCGATTTCGGCGGGCTTTTTTTATTGCGTCAATGTGCAGAGCCGCTCCCGTCGAGCGGGGATGCAGCCGGCAAGCATTGCCTGTGAAACCGGATGGGGAAGACGTTAAAAAAATGTCTATGGACAACTTATTTTGAATCCGTTATAATAAAAAAGATCATTGCGTGCTGTGCGCAGCATTTGCAAAACACCTTTTTTAGGAGGAATCACAAGACATGAAACGATGCAAAGCGCTTTTCGCCGGAATTTTGGCGGCAGCCATGCTGTTTGGCATGACCGGTTGTTACGGCGATACCACCTGGGTCATGGAGACCGAAACTGATACCGTCCCGGCAGGCGTTTACCTTACTTATATGATCGGCGCTTACAGTGAAGCGCAGGATAATATCGATTCAACGCAGGACATGTGGGAACAGTCCATCGACGGTGTTTCGGTTGAACAATGGATCATCAACGAAGCGGTTTCCCGTTCCAAGGAGTACATTGCGGTGAACCTTTTGTTTGATGAACTTGGAATGACCTTAAGCGAAGAAGACAATGAGTCGATTAAGAATCAGGCAAATAACTACTGGACCAATAACCAAGAGTTTTATGAAAAGAACGGCATTTCGTTTGCTTCGGTGAAAAAGCTGACCGAAAACACCTATAAAACCAACTTGATCTTTGATTACTATTATGATGAAGGCGGTCCGGAAGAGGTCAGTGAAGGAACTCTGAAAGAGTATTTTTACGACAATTACGCAAAAATCAAATACATGACCTTCTTAAAGCAGGATCCGGAGACTGGTGAAGATAAATCGGATGAAGACCTGAAAGAAGAGGTCGAAAGCTATATCACCAAGCTCAACAAAGGCGAGGATTTTGACAGCATCATTGATGCGTACATCCCTGTTATTTGGGAGCAGATGGGTATAACAAACACCTATACGCCGGATACATCTGATGCAAACCGGAATGTTACCCTGCTTAACAAAAACAACACCGGTACCTATATGGATCATTTTATTGAAACGACTTTTGAGCAGACCCAGTACGGCGTGCCGTATACCGATTATGAAGGTGAGACGTATGCGTATCTTGCGATTCGGTACGATTTGACCGCTGACGAGGAATTGTTTGAGGAAAATCGGTCTTCTCTGCTGCGTGAAGTTTGTGCCGACAGCTTCGAGCAGAAACTGGATGAAGCGGTTTCCGGCATTGTCATCACCACGAATGAAAGTGCGGTAAACCGTTACAGCCCGAAAAACATTCAAATGAGCTAAATCGAAAAAATTTGCCGCCGCAGGTGTTTCCTGCGGCGGTTTTTGTTTGGAATGTTTTGTGTGGAGTCGCCGGTAAAATTTTGCAAAACAGCAAAAAAAGACAGGAACGGCTGAAAAAAGCCGTTGTTTCCACCTGCATGGTCATGTATAATAACCTGATAAACCAAGCGGTATTATGGGAGGTAGAAAAATGAAACAGGTCAGCTCCATTGACTGGAAAGCGTTTTTGTCCCGTCAGGGTCTGGTGTGGGATGAGCTCCCTACTGCATGGGATGAAGGCATTTTTCTGGGCAATGGTATGATGGGAGCCCTGATTTTCTGGGATGAAACAGAGTCAGCTTTACGGCTGGAGCTCTGCTGCGGCTCCGGGCATGCCGAACTTGGTATGCCGCTTGTGCGGGAGCTGTGCGATCATCTGGAACAGCTCATCCAGGCGGCGCCGGAGCCCTACCGGCAGGATTCCGCCGCCATCGGCACCGCGGCGGCGCCCGGCTGTATCAGCGAGGTCGCAGACCCCGCGGCCTGCGGCGGTCATTCCGAAGTTGCCAATCTTGTTTGGGCACTGCACAACTGCTGGCTTGTCTACCGGCACAGCATGGATGAAACCATCCCCCGTCAAATTTACCCTGTTTTACTGCGCGCCGTCACCTTTTTAAGCCACTTTATGGCGCCGGATGTTTCCGGCGTGTATCATCTTGCTCCTACCGCTTCGCCGGAATATCCCAACGGCGTGCCGGAGGACTGCAACTACACCCTTTCGCTCTTTCGCTGGGGTGTGGGCGCTCTGCGGGAGATTGAACGCCTTTTGGGGGAAAAGAGTGCTCAAACAGAAAAACTCACGCGGATGGAACAGCATCTCTGCGATTATCCGGGTGACACGGAACAGGGTTTTTACATTGGAAAAGACCTGCCGTATGCCCAGTCTCACCGGCATTACTCTCATCTGCTGATGATTTATCCGCTGAAACTGCTGGATTTGTCTCGTCCGGATGAACGGCAGATAGCGGAGCGTTCGCTTGCTCACTGGCAGAGCATGCCAGAGTGTCTGCGGGGTTATTCCTGCACCGGTGCGGCGTCTATTTCCGCCCTGCTTGGGAAAGGAAACGACGCGCTTCGGTACCTCACCGGCCTTTGGACGGATTTTCTCCGCCCGAATACCTTGTACAAAGAGTCCGGGCCGGTCATTGAAACGCCTTTTTCAGCGGCGCAGTCAATCCTTGATATGCTGCTGCAAAGCGAACCAGGTACGGTACGGGTATTTCCCGCTGTGCCGGACCTGTGGCGGGACTGCTGTTTTGACCGTTTGATGGCGGATGGGAGGGTGGAGGTCACCGCCGTCCGCCGGGATGGGAAAACGGTGTTTGTACGGTTGTGCTCCTCTCTGGCGCAGACGGTCACACTTCATGCGGATACACTCGGCGAAGATGCTGTTATCCGCTGTGAGGAAGGGTCGTCCGTTTCACCGCTTTCCGGGGGCGGATTCTCTGTTTCGCTTGCTCCGGACCGAGCGGTGGTTCTGCGCTGTGCGGACTGTCCGCCGGTCCCGGTAACGCCGTGCAGTTATCCGCAGGGGAATAAGGGCAACTGTTACGGAATCAATTCGGCCGCCCGCCGCATCCTGAACTTTGACCGGACCGATTTTGAGCTGTGATATGATATTCGTTAAACCCCGCCGCAGATGTTTTTTCTGCGGCGGGTTTTTGTTTGATGGAAAACCGTACCATCCGGCGGTAGGGTTGCTGATTAAAATAAAGCGGCCGCGTATAAAGACAGGCATATTTACCAATAGTACCAGAGTAAACTATTGGTAAAGAGGTGACAGCACATGGAAGGAGTCGTTTGGCAGGCAGTTCATTTTATCAAAACGGCGGCGAAAGGCAATGTAATGGATGAAAAAGAAGAACGTTCCCGAAAACTGCTGGAAGAAATGAAGGACGTTCGTCTGCGGCTGGACAGCGCGTACTGCGCGTTTGAATACGCCGAAGACGATCGGATGATTGAATCGGCAATTCTGGAAATCGGTTCGCTGGAAAGCCGGTATGGGTATCTCATCCGGAAGGCACGCGAGCAGGGAGTGCTCCACGGACTTCGCTGAGAGAAAGGAATGTGACAGCTTTGGAAATGAGTTCGATTTTGTTGACAGGATATCTGCTGTTCTGCGGGGTCTGCGTGCTCATCGTCTGCAAACGGTGCAGGCACCCGCTTCGCACTGGACTGATGAGCGCGGCAGGAGGGCTCATCGCGCTGGGAGGCGTTTCACTGTGCGGCGTTGCGGTTCCGGTGAATTTGTACACGCTGGCGGCGTCCGCCGTGCTGGGGGTGCCCGGTGTTGCGGGATTGTGGGCGCTCACGCTGGTTTGAACATTGAAGCCTGCGGGCAGAAATGGTATAATGGCAAAGAAAGCCGGAGTACCGTTTCTGCCTTTTCTTTTTGGCGGATGGTTCCGGAAGCAGGCAGGAGGAACAGGATGAATAACCGACCGGAATTTTTATGGCTGACCGCGGATGACCCGCGTGTGGAACAATGTTATGCGCTGCGCAAAGCTGTTTTTGTTGATGAGCAGGGCTTTGAAAATGAATTTGACGAAATTGACAGCCGCGCCTGGCATCTTTTGGCGGTGGATGGCGATGCTGTGCTCGCAGCAGCGCGGGTGTTTTTTGAGGATGAGCCCGCGAAAAGCCGTAAGGAATACCACATCGGCCGAATCTGCGTTGCGCGGTCTGAGCGGGGCAAAGGACTGGGCCGGGAACTGCTTTGCGAAGCAGAACGGTTCTGCCGGGAGCAGGGGGGCCGGTACCTTGCGCTGGGAGCCCAGTGCCGGGCGGCTTCGTTTTACGAAAAATGCGGGTATGAGGTTTGCGGTGATGAGTATCTGGATGAATACTGCCCTCATGTACCCATGCGGAAAGATTTATAATTGTATAAATAGTCAAAACAAATACAATTGGTATAATAAAATTCCGAATTATCGGCGGCTGTGAAGGGAAAACCCGGCGCAAAGACCGGTTCGGGCATGAAAAAAACCGGTGCGTACGCACCGGTAAATCGGTTATCATAAAACGAGCGGGCCTGTAAGCCGGGTTCTGTCGAGTGTGGCAATCTATCTTGGCACCGCGTCGCCGCGTGTGCTCGGTGCCGCCCGTTGCACTGGTGACCGCCGGACCAGCGGATTCGTGCGTTCGGCGTTGCATCGGATAGGGTTTACAGGCCGGAACAGTCTCCTGCGCCGGCGGTGAGCTCTTACCTCGCCTTTCCACCCTTACCGCGGAAAACCGCGGCGGTATATCTCTGTTGCACTTGCCCTGAAGTCGCCTTCGGCTGCGGTTAGCAGCTATCCTGTCCTGTGATGCCCGGACTTTCCTCACGGGGAAAATTCCCACGCGCTGCCACACAGCCCGCTCGTGTTATGGCGAATGATGCTGCCGGCAAAACGGATTAATAATAATATCCGCTGCCAAACAGATTGCCAAGGTCGTAATAAAAGAAATAGTTGAAATCGGTGGTGTTTACATACCTAAGCATTCCCATAAATGCCAGAAAAACAACAATGCAGATGACAAGCGATATGGTGTTGAGGATAACGCCTGCCACCGCCATGCCTTTCTGGGAAGAGCGAAGCGAGACAAGCCCGAAAATAAATCCAAGGATGCAAAGAAAGACCGAAATAAACGTCAGGCAGATAAAATGCAGAAGCAGCCCGATGATGCCTAAAACCAGAGAGGCAATTGCAAGGCCGCTGGTTCCGTTATTTTGTGGCTTTTGGGGAGGCATTGGCTGCCATTGAGGCGGCATCGGCCCGGGGGTTTGGTATGGATTTGAGTTCATGCCAAAACTCCTTTCCAATATGTTACCGGCCATTGCCGGAAAATGAAGATATTTTTTCCTATTATAATAGAAAATCGCCATAATTTCAATGGGAGAATCCAACGACAAGTTGAAACAGGAGGAATTATGCCAAATCGTGTTTATTTAAGAGTGGCAATGGGAGTGCGGATACTGCTGTGGGCACTCGTATTGTTTGCCGTGTTGTTTGGTGAAGAACTGCTGCAAAGCAACGTCATGCCCTGTATGTTTGTGACCCATTTTGGGGTGGAATGCCCTTCATGCGGCTCGACCCGTGCCGTTGTAAGCCTGCTGCACGGTGACTTTGCGTCTGCGGCGGCATATAATCCGGTCGTCGCGTTTGCGCTGGTTCCCATTCTTGCCGTCCTGCTCGTTTCTGACCTTGTCGTGATTCTTGTGCGCAAGCTCACCGGGCGGCGGATGCTTTCCCCGTTTGAGTACTGTTTTATCGTGTTTGGGGGGAAACTGGTCGCGTTGTCTCCGGTTGGAAAAAAGGAGGCTGCAAAATGAACCCGTTTGGATTATTGGCGGCGGTTTTTGTGTGGCTTGCCTTTTTTGCACTGCTTGCCGCGTTTTTTACGCGAATGAAGCCATATGCCCATAAAGTCCGTATTGCCTTTTACATATTGGCTCCGGCAGCGCTGTTTTTCTTTGTGCTGTATGGAATTATGCGAAATTTTGTATAAATAAAAAATAAAATACATTTTGTATAATAAAAGCGCCTCTCTGTGCGAAAAAATCCGCCGCAATGGAATAACTTTCCCTGCAACAGCGTATACTCTTTGATAGAAGGACCGCCGCAGTGCGGGAAGGATTGAGAAAAAACAGGGAGGTCTATTCATGTCTGACCGATATAAAATGCCATATTGGCTCGCCGGCAGTCTGCCGCTTCGGCGGTATCCGTGGCTGGCGGAGGATGAGAACTGTGAATATCTTGTATTGGGAGGCGGAATGACCGGTTCCCTGCTTGCTTACCGGCTTGCACAGTCCGGTGCGCGCACCTGCCTGATCACCGAACAGCCGGTGGGATACGGCGGCTGCGCATATGGGACAGGCATTCTGGAATACGACGGGAATTTTTCCTTTGTCCAGTTGGGCAAGCGGATCGGCCGAGGCGCGGCGTCCCGGTGCTTGCAAAACTATCGGCAGGCGCTTGAGGATGTGGAAGCACTTTGCGCTGAACTGGGAGAAGAGACTGGCTTTGAGCGCTGTGACCTGCTCAGCTTTGCCGCCGGAAACGGGCATGAGGATTTCTTTCACACCGAATATCTGCTGCGGCGGCACAATGGTTATTCTGTGGAATATCTGGACAAGACTTCCGCGCGGGAGCGGTACCCATTCCCGGTGGGAGACGGGGTGCTTTCTAAAGGACTTGCCGCGGTGCTGGACCCTTACCGGTTCTGTCAGGCGCTGGTGAAACAGGCCTGCAAGCAGTATGGGCTTCGTTGCTTTGAACGGACCCGCGCGGTGGATGTGGATTTGTCTCACGGGAAAGCGACGGTCACGACCGATACCCTTCATAAAGTGGAAGCCGACTGCCTTGTGCTTGCCACCGGTATGGACCAGAACGAGTATCTCCACCGGTATATCAGCAAAAAGACCAGCTTTTTGGTGGTCACGAAACCGGTGAAAGGGCTTTCGGGTTATGGGCATGCTACGGTGCTGCGCGGCGAGGAGGGCAGCGGGTTCCATATCCGCGCTCTTCCGGATGACCGTTTGCTCATCAGCGGAGCGGACAGCCTGCTGGGCGGCGGTGACCATCGGCTGATGAAGCTGCCCGGTAATGACCGTCTGGAGGAACTGCATGCGGCGAAACTTTTAAAAATCCTGCAAAACATCTATTACGGCGCGGAAGAACTGGAAGCGGACCATTGTTCGGTGAGCGTGTACGGCTGTACGGCAGATATGCTTCCGGTCATCGGCCGGCATGAGGAATATGACCATGTGTTCTTCTGCATGGAGAGCGGGCCGGAAAATCCGCTCACGGCACAGATCGCGGCGCAGCAGCTGCTTTCCGGGGAAGAAGAAGCGCTTTATTCTCCGCACCGGAAGCATCCTTTGCTTCGCAGGACGTTGTTTGGGGCGTAATGGCTTGACGTCCGGTTCTATCATAAAAAAGGCAGCGCCCCGCAGGTCAAACGGCCTGCGGGGCGCTTTTTGTTTGCTTGAATAAAACCGGTGAATCAAACCACCATACACAGCAGAAAGGTTTGCATCAAGCGGGTGTACAGCGGTTCCAGGTCGTCGTCCGGGACCGGGGAGGAACAACCCGCGCAGATGGTGTAACCCTCTTTGCCGCCTGCCTGCGCGAACCAGTCTTTAAAGCTGCCGCGTTCAAATCCATCTTCGGGGGAAAGAAGACGGTAGCCGCAGGAGTTTGCGATGATCTCCCGGCTGATGCCCGCGGAAGCGGGAGCATACCGCCCAAGGGATACCGCGACCGTTTCACCGGGGGTGCGCAGTTCGATCACCCGCTTGGGGTGGAACGAGGCGGTGAACCGTACAAGCGCTTTGGTTTCCGCTTCGCTTTCGGGGCGGGTCCCCGGAAAACCGGAAGGGCTCGCGTGCATGGACCGGGCGGTATCATAAGGAAAAGCGGCGTTGAAGTTGTGTTTTAAGGAGGTGCCTGCGGCGTTTGCTTCCCACGGCGCCGGATCATTCTGCATGGCATGGGCGGAAAGGGGCGCCAGCGCTCCGGCAGTTTCCGGGCCTCCGCGGGCGATGTCAAATCCATCCGGGTTTAACAGCGGTAGGATGAGCACTCCGCAATACTCAAAAAATTTTTGCAGGCTGGCGCTTTGACAGGGGCTGTTTGGATCGTCACGGTTGGTCATATCCCACAAAAACCGAAGCAGCAGGATGGTACTCATCCGGTCCTGCGCGGAAAGCCCGCCCACGAACAAAACGGGGTTTTTTAATCTTCCAAGGGCAGCCGCATACAGCTTTTGTCCGCAGCTGCTTTTCCCAAACGGGACGATCTGCATTTGCGGGCAGGCTGTTTTGCGTTCCTGCAGCAGTGCTTCCAGCGCGGCGCCGCAGTGTTCGGCAGAGAATAAATTTTCAAACATGGCAAGTGGCTCCTCCGGTAAAAAACTTGTAAAAAGAAATAAATTCTGGCAACAACATTATATTGAACTCCGGGCGCATTTATGTGATAATAAAAGGTAGTATGGATGATTGCGGGAACTGGTTCCCGTTTATGATCAGGGAAGGTGAGCAGTATGGAACTCAAAGAAACTCTGCTTGAAAAACAAACCGTTTACAAAGGAAAGATCGTCAATCTCAGACGGGACACCGTCCGCTTGCCGGACGGCCGTGAAAGCCTGCGGGAGCTGGTGGAACACCCCGGCGGTGTGGGCGTTCTCCCGTTGGATGATGATCAAAACGTTTATATGGTGCGCCAGTTCCGTTACGGAGCCGGCGAAGTTGTGCTGGAGATTCCCGCCGGCAAGCTGGAAGGGGAAGACCCGCTCGACTGCGGCAAACGGGAACTGCACGAGGAGATCGGCTTAAAAGCACAGCGCTATACCGATTTGGGCAAGATTTTACCCACACCGGCGTATGACAGCGAGATCATTTACGTCTACTTAGCGGAAGGGCTTGAGATGATCGAACAGAAGCTGGATGACGGGGAGTTCCTTGAAGTGGAAAAAATTCCGCTTCAAAAACTGCTGGAGATGGCGCTTGCCGGCGAACTGCCGGACGCCAAGACCCAGATCGCCGTACTGCGCACAGCAAAACTCAAAGGATTGCTGTGACAGGTTTGAAGCGCCTTTGAAAAAGGGCAGACAATACACAGCGTAACGACAAAGCAGGTGAAGATAAATGATGAACGAAAACAACCGCGTGACCATTACCATATGCGGAAAAGAATATACCTTGCAGACCGATGAATCGCCGGATTATGTCCGTCAGCTTGCCGCCCGGCTCGACCGGCGGATCTCTGACATGATGGAGACGAGCGACATCATCTCCCTTTCGTCTGCGGCGATCTTAGTCGGTCTTTCGCTGATGGATGATAGTTATAAGACCACTTCCAACATCGACAACATCCGCGGTGAGATCCGCAATTATGTGGAGGAAGCGGGCAAAGCGCGCGCGGAGGCGGATGATCTGCGCCGTCAGCTGGAGGAGAAGGACCGGGAGATCGACCTGCTCCAGACCGAACTCGGCTTGAAACAGCTGCGGCTGGACATTGACGGGAAAGATAAGAAGTAAGATGAAACATCCTGAAATATTGGCCCCCGCCGGCAGCTTTGAGGCGCTTGAGGCCGCGGTCAACAGCGGCGCGGACGCGGTTTATCTGGGGCAGAAAAGTTTTTCCGCCCGTGCTTCCGCCGCAAATTTTGACGGGGAAGAGCTTGCACGCGCGGTCTCGCTCTGCCACCGGCATGGGGTGAAGGTGCATCAGGCGGTCAATACCGTGGTGTTTGATGAAGAACTGCCCGCGCTGGAAGAATGTGTCCGCACCGCCTGTGAAGCGGGGGTGGACGCGTTTATCGTGCAAGACCTCGGTGTGGCGGAACTGCTCCGGCGCTGGGCCCCGGATATTCCGCGCCATGCGTCTACTCAGATGAGCATCACCTCCCTTTCAGGGGTGGAGCAGGCAAAGCGGCTGGGATTTTCCCGCGCGGTGCTGGCGCGTGAGCTGTCGCTTGAAGAGATTCGTGCCATCGCGGCGCAGACCGATCTGGAGCTGGAGGTATTTGTGCATGGCGCGCTGTGCATGTGCGTGTCCGGTCAGTGTACCTTAAGCGCGATGATTGGTTCGCGCAGTGCCAACCGGGGCGGCTGCGCACAGCCCTGCCGTCTGCCGTTTTCGGTGGATGCTTCCGGTTCGGCTGATCTCTCGCTCAAAGACCTTTGCGCGCTGGAACAGCTTTCCGCGCTGGCTGAGGCGGGAGTGGATTCTTTTAAGATTGAAGGGCGGATGAAACGCCCGGAATATGTAGGCGCCGCCGTTCGTGCAGTGCGGGAAAAGCTGGAGGGTGGTACTCCGGATGTGGAAAGCCTTCGTTCGGTGTTCTCCCGCGGCGGATTTACAAACGGTTATTTGGACGCCCGCCGCGACCGGGATATGTTCGGCGTGCGCTCCCGTGAGGATGTCACGGCGGCGCAGGGTGTGCTGGGAAAACTGGCCGCTCAGAACCGCACGGTCGTCCCCAAAGTGCCGCTTGAGATGTCGCTCGCCCTTGTTCAGGGCGCCCCTGCGCGCCTTATAGCTTCTGACCTGGATGAAAACCGGGTGGAGGTGATCGGGGCGGAACCGGAACCCGCGAAAACGGCGCCGCTCACCCGGGAACGGGCCGAGCAGCTTTTGGGCAAGCTGGGCGGCACGCCTTACTATTTAAGCGCATTATCTTTTTCTGCGGATGACGGGCTCATGCTGCCTGCCTCCGCGGTCAACGCACTGCGGCGGGAAGCGGTAGCACAGCTGGATGAGATTCGCTCCAAACCGGTCCCGCGCCGTTTTCAGGAAAGTGGCGTGCCGGCTTTTACCGGGTGCTATCCGGAAGGAGGCGCTTCTCTGCGGCTGCGCTTTGCCGGGTTTAACCAGTGCATGGATACGCTGGAGCGGCTGCCGGACTGGCAGGGTACTGTTTATCTTCCGGTGGATGAGGTTTGCGCGCACCGGAAAGAACTGGAGCCGTTTGCAAAGCGGCTTGTCTGCGAACTTCCCCGTGCCTGCTTTGATGAGCCCTCGCTTTGCAAAAAGCTGGATGAAGTTGCACAGGCCGGTTTTTCAAACGTACTGTGCCAGAATGTGGGGCAGTTTGTTTTGACGGGTGAGCGCGGCCTGCGCCCATCCGGCGGATTCGGGCTGAACCTCACCAATTCCTGTGCGGCGGGGGCGTTGGCGGAGATGGGGGCGCGAGAGCTGATTGCTTCTTATGAGATGAAATTCAGCCAGTTTTCCCGGCTGCATGCACCGGTCCCTCTGGGATTGGTGGCCTATGGCAGACTGCCGCTCATGGTCTTCCGCAACTGTCCGGTGCGGGCGCGAAAGGGCTGCAAAGCCTGCGGCGGGAAAAGTGTGTTGACCGACCGGCTGGGCAACCGGTTCCCGCTCAGCTGCAACGGCGAAACAGCCCAGCTGCTCAACTGCAAACCGGTTGTGCTTTCGGACAAATACCGCGACCTTGCCGCCGCTGATTTTCTGCTGCTGTATTTTACCAAAGAAACGCCGGATGACTGCGCTCGCGTGTTTGAGGCGTACCGCACCCAGTCTAAACTGACCGGCGATTTTACCCGCGGGCTTTATTACCGCGGGATTGAATGAGAAGAAAAAAGGAGCATATTTCATGCAGTTACTCATAAAGAAGCTGGACCCGCGCGCAAAGATTCCCCAGCGGGCAACCTCCGGCAGTGCGGGGTATGATCTGTACGCGCTGCTGGAGCATTCGGTGCGGGTGGAGCCGGGCAAGCGTGTCTGCATTCCCACCGGGATCGCGATTGCGCTTCCCTCTGCCGATTATGCGGCGCTGGTGTATGCCCGCAGCGGCCTTGCCACTAAGCACGGCATCATCCCTGCCAACTGCGTGGGAGTGATCGACAGCGATTACCGGGGTGAGGTTCTGGTCAACCTTGCGAACATTGGGGATGAAGCATATGAGATCGCTCCGTTTGAGCGGGTGGCGCAGCTCATCGTGACACCGGTCGTTTTGCCGGAATTGGTCGAAACCGATCTGCTGGATGAGACCGAACGGGGTGAAGGCGGCTTTGGATCCACTGGAAAAGGATAAATTCTACATTATTAACAAATTTTCTGAAAATTTTTATTGAGAATTTCCCTCTATGAGGTTATAATAATACTAATATACTCCCCTTTTTGCGGGGATGGAGTGAAAAAAGCATGGATGACCCATGTGAGAAGTGGATAGAAAGGGGAAAACAAACATGTTTTCACGTGACATTGGAATTGACCTTGGTACAGCAAATACCTTGATTTATATGAGAGGCAAAGGCATCATCATCCGCGAGCCTTCGGTCGTCGCGGTGGATACCCGCACAAATACGGTCCGTTCGGTCGGTCAGGAAGCGAAAGACGTTATCGGCAGAACGCCGGGTTCGATCGTGGCGGTCCGCCCGCTCAAAGACGGCGTTATCGCGGATTTTGAGGTAACCACTGCCATGCTGCAGGAGTTTATCCGCAAAGCGCTGGCAAAAGGGTTCGCAAAGCCGCGCATCATCATCTGTGTTCCTTCGGGCGTTACGGCGGTTGAGCGCCGTGCGGTCAAAGAGTCCGCGGAACGTGCAGGAGCAAAAAAAGTTGCTATTATTGAAGAACCTATGGCTGCGGCCATCGGTGCTGGGCTTCCGGTCGCGGAGCCGCGCGGAAGCATGGTCGTTGATATCGGCGGCGGTACGGCGGAAGTGGCGGTCATCTCTCTGGGCGGCATTGTCGCGTCCCGTTCGGTCCGCGTAGCAGGTGACGAATTTGACCAGTCGATCATCGATTATTTGAAACGCAAATACAACCTTCTCATCGGTGAACGCACCGCAGAGAACATCAAGCTGGAGATCGGTTCGGCATATCCGCTGGAAGAAGAGCGCAGCATGGACGTAAAAGGCCGCAATCTGTTAAACGGTCTGCCGGAAAACCTCACCGTTACCTCCGAAGAGGTGCGCGAAGCGCTGGAAGAGCCGCTGCAGCGTGTGGTCGAGGCGATCAAAGAAACTTTGGAAAAAACCCCGCCGGAACTTGCGGCGGATATCATTGACGACGGCATTATGCTCACCGGCGGCGGCGCTTTGCTCCGTGGGTTGGATATCCTGATCCATAACGAGACCGGTATGCCGGTGCATGTTGCGGAAAATCCGCTTGACTGTGTTGCGCAGGGAACCGGCATGGTTCTTGAAAACAGTGACAAACTGTACGATGTTCTTTCTGAGGACATGCCGCGCTACTAATTATCAGTTCCCCGTATGGGGGATAATCGGTTCAGGAGGCTGCGATGCGCGAATTTTTCCGCAGTAAGTTTTTTAAAGTGGTGTTGCTCATTCTGGCGCTTCTGCTTGGATTTATGATCTACGCCATTTCACAAAACGGTTTTTCAACCGTGACTTCACAAATAATTGGCACTGTTGCAGCGCCGTTTCAAAAGCTGTCTTCGTATCTTTCGGAGACGGCTACCGATTTTTTCGGGAAATTTGTGAACGCAAGCGAATATCAGCGCCAGAACGAGGAACTGCGTGAAGAGATCGCGCAGCTTCGTGAGCAGATGGCGGATTACGATGAAATCAAGCGTGAAAACGAAACGCTTCAGCAGATGACCGGCGTGATGGATGAGGACGACACCCGCACGATGGTTGCGGCCACCGTAGTTGGGCGTGATCCTTCCGAACGGTTTGGAGCATTTACCATTGACAAGGGTTCTCTGCATGGAATTCATTACCGTGACACGGTCATCACATCGGAAGGGCTGGTCGGCGTTGTCACCGAAGTGGGTGAAGTCTACTCAAAGGTGACAACAATCTTAAGCCCTGAGTTGCAGGTTGGGGCAATCGAACAGGGAAGCGGTGAGATTGGAATCGTATCCGGTACGGTCGATCTTGCCGGGAAGAACCAGTGTCAGCTTTCTTATTTGGATGAGAACAGCAGCATTGAGGAGGGCGATATCATTGTCACCTCCGGGTCCGGCGGCCTGTTCCCGAAAAACATCGTCATTGGCAAAGCCGGAAAGCTGCAGGTTGAGGAACATGGCATTACTTCCTACACGACGGTAACGCCAACGTTTGATATTGGTTCAGTTAAAGAAGTGTATGTTGTGACCGATTTCTTCGGCAAGAGTCAGGAAGGGGAAACCCAATGAAGCCGATGAGAAAAGTAACGGCCCAGATATGGAAATGGATCATCTATTTTTTACTGCTGTTTGTTTTGTTCGTTTTGCAGACGACGGTTACGCTGCACGCAGTGTTTGAGATTCTTCCAGTTTTAATCGTGCCTTTTGTCGTAGCGGTTTCCATGCAGGAGCGCGAAGTATTTGCGCTGGTGTTTGGTGTGGTTGCCGGTTTTATGTGGGATTATTCATCCGGAAAGGTTTCCGGTTTCAATGCCGCGATTTTGATGATCTGCTGCATTGCCATATCTTTGCTTACCCTTTATCTTGTGGGGAATAATTCGCTTAATGCCATGTTTTTGTGTGCCGGTACCATGGTAATACAAGGCCTTCTTGATTTCCTGTTTGGTTATGCGATACACGGTTATGAAAATAGCTGGTACATTCTGGTGCGTTATATATTGCCGATTATTCTGTATACGGTAGTGGTCACGCCGTTTATTTTCTGGCTGGTCCGTTTTGTGCATAACTGGTTTGAAAAACGGATTGAACAATAACGGGAGGAAATTATGAAACAAAGCCGCATGCGGATCATTGCTCTGATTGTGCTGGTTGTAGTTACTGGAGCGTTTTGCGGATTCCGTTTGATTGATTTTCAAATTGTAAACGGAGAACAGTACCTTGAATCGGCCAGCAGTAACACAGTAAGCGAAGTCAAGGTCAATGCTGCTCGTGGGAAAATCACCGACTGCAACGGCGAAGAGATCGTTACAAACAAAGCGGGCTTTAATCTTGTTCTGGACCGCGCCTTTCTTGAAGAAGGCACCGAAAATGACACCGCGTTGGAGCTGACCCGCATTTTACAGCAAGCGGGTGAAGACTGGATTGATGATCTTCCCATCACGCAGACACAGCCATATGAATTTTTGGATGGAAAAGATACCGAAGTCGCACAGATGAAAACCAAACTCGGCATGCAGAGCTATGCGACGGCCGAGGAATGCATGAATGAGATCATAACAAAATTTAAAATAGAAGGTTATTCACAAGAGGATACCCGAACCATTGCCGGTATTCGTTACGGCATGTTCGCGAAGGATTTTTCCATTTATAACCGTTATACTTTTGCGGAGGATATTTCTGCCTCTACCGTTGCGACCATTAAAGAACTCTCGTTCCGTTTCCCGGGTGTGGATGTTTCACAGGAGTCGATCCGTGATTATGGGGAAGGCAATGTCGCGCCGCATATCATTGGAACCTATTCCGCAATCTTTGCCGGTGAAGAACAAAACTATCTGGACAAGGGTTATGCGCTCAACGACTTAGTCGGCCACGGCGGTATTGAAGGGACCTATGAAGACGAACTGCGCGGAAGCCCGGGGCTGCTGCGGATTGAGCAGAACAGCCGGGGTGAAGTGATATCTGAAACCGAAGCCGTTGCTCCGCAGGCCGGCAACAGCGTTGTTCTGACCATTGACAAGCAGTTTCAAACCGATGTGCAGAACATTCTGGCGGATTACATCAAAAAGCTCCAAAGTTCGGGCGGGAAGGGCCACAATGTCACCGCAGGCGCGCTGGTCGTGCTGGATGTCAAGACCGGCGATGTGTTGGCGCTTGCCAATTATCCCAACTATTCGCTGACCGACGGGAGCGCCCCCACCAAGGACCGCACCCTGCGCGAGATCTATCGCCCGGGTTCCACGTTCAAGACCGTGACGGCAACCGCAGGACTGATGGAAGGGATTATTGATGAATACAGCACGGTTTACTGTGGGGGACGGTATACGTTTGATGACGATTATCAACCAAAATGTACCGGCCACCATGGAAATATCGCGGTGGTGCAAGCGCTTCAAAAGTCTTGTAATATCTTCTTCTACGACGTCGGCCGCCGGCTCGGCATTGACAAGATCAACCAGTACGCCCATTATTTGGGCCTTGGGGTGGATACCGGCTTGGAGATCTACAACGAGGACGGGCGTGTGGCAAATCCGGAACTGGTAAAAAGTTTGGGCGGAACCTGGTACATGGGCGACGTCTGGCAGGCGGCGATCGGACAGGGTGAAACCAAGATCGCCCCGCTGCAGATGGCCATTCAGGCATCCACCATTGCAAATAAAGGGACTCGTTACGCGGCGCATCTGGTCAAATCAGTGGATAATTACGATTTGACCGAGACCATTTATGAGACTCAGCCGGAGGTATTGTCCGATCTGTCCGGTCACGATGAGGTATTCGATCTGGTGCAGGAGGGCATGCGCGCTGCGGCAAATCAAAGGGCATCGCTGGTGAATATCGCCGGAGGCGTTGCCATTAAAACAGGTACTCCGCAGCTCACGGCAACAACCACCAGTTCTACGACAATTGGGTTTTATCCTGCTTTGGAGGAACCTGAGATCGCGTTTGCCGTTGTGTTGGAAGAAGGCGAATATTCTGCGGATATTCTGCCGATGGTAATCGAAGCGTACAACAACATGAAAGCGCGGCAGGCCGGTACTGCGGGCAGTGACGTTTCTTCGGAAAGCGCAGAATCGTCTGAAAGTGTTGCTTCTCAGCCGGAAGAGTAAAATGATGAAAAAGCCGGCGGCATGGATTACAGCGCCGCCGGTTTTTTCTGAAAAGCGTTAAAAATCGAAGAATTTAAACGAAAACTGAGCTTTTTTGCAAAAACTTTTGACAAATCCACCTAATACGATTAGAATAGAAATAGTACAGGGGTTTTCGATATGTCAAATATTTATCTCATCACATCTGGAAAAGGCGGGGTCGGTAAGTCCACAGTGGCGTCCGCTCTTGGTTTTGCGTTTGCCGCAGAGGGGAAACGAACCATTGTTGTGGAGCTTGATGTTGGCTTGCGCGGCTTGGACCTGATGTTTGGTGTTGAGGATGAAGCGGTCTATGACCTCGGAAATATCCTGCGGGGAGAATGCCGGTTGAGCGATGGGATTATTCCTGTTACCAAAGACGGCAAACTTTCCCTGATCGTTGCACCATCCGGCATTTCTTCCCGCATCGATTACGATGCGGTGGTTTCTCTTTGCAAGGCGCTTGCACGGTACTTTGACACGGTCATCATTGATGCTCCAGCGGGAATCGGCGTATCATTGTTGATCGCGCCGCAGGTGGCGGATGTTGTTCTGGTCGTTGCGACTCCTGATTATATCAGTGCGCGTGACGCGGGACGGCTTACCGGTATGCTGGAAGAACAGGGTGCGCGGAATGTTCGGCTGATCATCAATAAAGTACATCACAAAAAGATCAAACTCAATGAGATTTCCGATTTGGACACAGTGATCGACATGGCCGGAGCGCAGCTCATCGGTGTTGTTCCGTATGATGAACGGTTGTCTGTGTTTGATGGGGAAAGAGAAAAATCCAAAAAAAGCAGCCTTTCAGAAAAAGTATTTGCAAACATTGTATCCCGCTTGATGGGGGATTACGTTGAACTGCTCATACAGTAAGGAGGAGTAAGAAATGAACATAGCAATTATTGCGCATGATTCCAAAAAAGAGCTGATGGTACAATTCTGTATAGCCTACTGTGGGATTTTGAGCAGACACAATCTCTGCGCGACCGGAACGACCGGAAAGCTTGTTTCCGAGGCAACCGGGCTTGAAATACAGCGCTTTTTAAGCGGAAGCCACGGCGGCGATCAGCAGATCGCTTCCCGTATCGCATGCAATGAAATTGACCTTCTTCTGTTTTTCCGCGATCCGATGACCTCTAAGACCCATGAGATCAACGAAATGAATATGCTTCGTCTGTGTGATGTGCACAACATCCCGGTTGCGACCAATATCGCTACCGCAGAGGTCCTCATTCACGGTCTGGAACGCGGCGACCTGGATTGGAGAAATATCGTCAATCCGAACCGGTAAAGACTGTACCGGCGGTAATGAAACGTTGCAGCAAAGCTCCTCGGTTTTTACTGGGGAGCTTTTTTGATGGTGATTATACTATGCAAAAGGTAGACAGCCGGAGGTTATCCACGCAGAAAATCCGGCATATTTCACGGCAAATGCCAGGATTTTCTGCGCGGCATACAAAATTTTGACAAACAACGGGTTTAGGGGCTGGAAAGGCTTTACAGACATGGTATAATAGTAAAGATACAGGAGCTGTTAAGACACAGCCCGGCGGAACAGCGGTTCCGTTTTATTTGAAATGACCGGGCAAGCGCCCGTTTGAGGAAGGATGTTTTTATGGCTATACTCTACCGCGCACCGCGCGGCACGCAGGATATTCTGCCGTCGCAGAGTTACAAATGGCGTTTTTTGGAAGATTTAGTGACTGAAGTTTCGTCACTGTACGGATTTAAGCAGATCCGTTTCCCGACCTTTGAGCACACCGAACTGTTTACCCGTTCGGTCGGCGACACCACCGACGTGGTTCAGAAGGAGATGTACACCTTTACCGTAAACGGGACCGAGCGTTCCATTACCCTCCGTCCGGAAGGAACGGCGGGCACCATGCGGGCTGTTCTGGAACGCGGGCTTCTCAACGAGGCGCTCCCGCTGAAATTGAGTTACATCACCTCCTGCTTCCGGTACGAAAAACCGCAGGCGGGACGGCTTCGTGAATTTCACCAGTTCGGCGTGGAGATGATCGGCTCCGCGTCTCCTGCGGCGGACGCGCAGATCATCGCTGTGGCGGACGAAATCTTCCGCACACTGGGCATCCGCGGGCTGGAACTGCAGATCAACTCCATCGGTTGCCCGGAATGCCGCGCGAAATACCATGCCGCTCTGAAGGCTTATTTTGAAGGCTACCGTGAGGAGCTTTGCGAGACCTGCCTGACCCGGCTTGAGAAAAACCCCATGCGTATTCTCGACTGCAAGAGCCCGGTCTGCTCCAAGATCGCGGCGGACGCTCCGGTCATGCTGGATTATTTGTGTGATGACTGCAAAAATCACTTTGAAGAACTGAAACAGCGGCTGACCGGTATGGGCATTGGGTTCGTGGTCAATCCGAAAATCGTCCGCGGGCTTGATTATTACACCAAAACGGTGTTTGAGTTTGTTTCAAACGACCTGGGTGCGCAAAGCACTGTTTGCGGCGGCGGCCGGTATGATGGGCTCATCGAGCAGCTCGGCGGACCGAAGACCCCGGGCCTTGGCTTTGGCATGGGGCTGGAGCGGCTGCTTCTGGTGCTGGAAGCGCAGAAGATCGACTTCCCAGAGGAGCGCCGGTGTGAACTGTATATCGCGAATATCGGCGAAGAAGCCGGACGCAAGGCGGGCGAACTGACAAACAGCCTGCGGCAGGAAGGCTTTTATGTGGAATGTGACACCATGGACCGCAGCCTGAAGGCACAGATGAAGTACGCCGATAAGATTGGGGCGAGAATGTCGATGGTCCTGGGCGAAGACGAACTGAAAAACGGTTCTGCCCGGGTGAAAAACATGGAGACCGGCGAAACGGTAGAAGTAGCGTTCGACAAGCTTGCAGATACCCTTTACGATTTGGGTGTGGATGATATTTTGCAGGCAATCGAGTCCGAACAGGAGGAAATACAGGCATGACAGACCGCATGAACGAAACAAGACGCACCCATTACTGCGGGGTGCTTACCGCGAAAGAGGAGGGGCAGACCGTAACTGTCTGCGGCTTTGCGCAGAAACAGCGTGACCTCGGAAATCTGATTTTTATCGACCTGCGTGACCGCACCGGCATGGTGCAGCTCGCGTTCAACGACCGTACCGACCGCGCCGTATTTGAAAAGGCGGGTGAAGTGCGTTCGGAATTTGTGCTGATGGCAACCGGTACGGTCGCACGGCGTGAAAGCGTCAATACCGAACTGGCGACCGGCGAGATCGAGATTTTGGTAGCCGACTTAAAGATCCTCGGCCGCGCGCAGACCCCGCCGTTCGAGATCGTGGAAAATTCCAACGTAAAAGAAGAGCTTCGGTTAAAATACCGGTATCTGGACCTGCGCCGCCCGGACCTGCAGAAAAACATCCTCATGCGGCATAAGATCGCTAAAGTCGCACGCGACTTTTTCGATGAGCAGGGCTTTATCGAGATCGAGACCCCGATTCTCATCAAATCCACCCCGGAAGGCGCGCGTGACTTTCTGGTGCCTTCCCGTGTACACGCCGGCAGTTTTTACGCGCTGCCCCAGTCCCCGCAGATTTACAAACAGCTTTTGATGGTCTCCGGTTTTGACCGTTATGTGCAGTTTGCCCGCTGCTTCCGCGACGAGGACCAGCGTGCCGACCGTCAGCCGGAGTTTACCCAGATCGATATGGAAATGTCCTTTGTTGATGTGGAGGACGTTATGCAGATGGGCGAGGCCTTCATCCGCACCCTGTTTAAACGGGTGCTGGGGGTTGAGATCGCTTCGCCGATCCCGCGGATGACCTACCGTGAAGCGATGGATCGTTTTGGTTCGGATAAACCGGATACCCGCTTCGGCCTGGAGATCAAAGACCTGACCGATCTGGTCAAAGAGTGCGAATTTTCAGTGTTCCGCTCCGCGTGTGAGAGCGGCAGCGTGCGCGCCATCTGCGTGCCGCAGGGCGCGGCGGCTTACTCCCGCAAGGAGCTGGACAAACTGACTGAATTTGTCAAGGGCATTGGCGCGAAAGGCCTTGCCTGGGCGAAATGCAACCCGGACGGCATCCAGTCCTCGTTCGGTAAATTTATGAAAGAAGAAGAGATGCAGGCTATTGTCGAGCGCGCAGGCGCCGCGGAGGGCGATCTGCTCCTCATTGTGGCGGACGCGAAAAACAGCGTGGTTCTGCCCACTCTTGGCGCGCTCCGCGGCGAGGTGGCCAGAAAACTCGAACTGATTCCGGAAGGGAAGTACAACTTCCTGTGGATCACCCAGTTCCCGTTCTTTGAGTGGGATGAGGACCTTCAGACCTATGTGGCGATGCATCACCCCTTTACCTCCCCAATGGATGAGGATATCCCGCTTCTGGATACCGACAAGGGCAGTGTGCGTGCAAAGGCTTACGACCTGGTGCTCAATGGGGTCGAGATGTCTTCCGGCTCCATTCGTATCACCGACCCGGTGCTTCAGAAAAAGATGTTCTCCGCACTTGGTCTTTCGGATGAGGAAGCGCAGACCAAATTCGGCTTCCTGACCGACGCGTTCAAATACGGCGCTCCGCCGCACGGCGGCATGGGACTCGGGCTCGACCGCCTTGTTATGATCATGCTGGGCGGAAAGAGCATCCGCGATGTGGTCGCGTTCCCGAAGGTACAGAATATGTCGGAGCTCATGACCGAATGCCCCTCCCCGGTGGACAACGCGCAGCTGGAAGAGTTGCACATTGCCGTGACCGAAAAGGAGTAAACGGCAAAATATCCGCGTTTGCGGTTTGAAAAATTGAAAGCGGTACAGCAGTTTTGAGGCTGTACCGCTTTCTGTTGTGCAGAAACTGTTTGTCTTTATCACCTGCTTTTGGTTAGGACGCAGGCATGGTGATGAAAAAAATTTGGCTCGTTTAAAAAATTTTTTCGCAGGGTAAAACTTTTTTGCTTTCTGAATTGTCACGGTAATGCAGGAACAGTACGGAAAAGCTGTTCGGCTGAATTGTTGATATTTGTGAAAAAAGGAGCGAGCTGTTATGAAAACATCCAGAAAGAAGAAAATTTCTCTTTGCGTTATTTCCTGTCTGGTTTTAACCGCGTGTGCGGTAGGGGGAAAAATGATGCTGAAACCCAACCGTTTAAGCCGAAAAGGCCTGTAAATCAAACGCTTGTTTTGCCTGCTAAAAATATGGAAGCAGACAAAACAGCGCGAAAAAGGGTTTTCAATGAACATGTCCGCGCTTTTGAAAGAGGCGGCATCCACTGAAAGGTGCCTTGTGCGGACAAAACACCCGAAAGCGCCGCGAACCGGGGAAATAAGCGGCATGGGACTTTTTTGGTTCATATGAACGGTGAGCGTTGCAATGCCTGTGGTTCATGGTATAATGAAACCGTTTGATGTAACGGTTCCTTTTCGATGAGCCGTGTGTTGGAGCGTGATAAAACAACTTGCCCCGGATGATCGGTTCTTCCGGCAATGCCGGCGGAATTTTTCGTGAATAAAACCTTTTGGCCTTTCAGTTTGTCTCAGTAACAGAAAAGAGGTGAGAAAAACTGAAAAAGATGGATTTTATTCAATGGGTCATCTGCCTGATAAAACGGGACATGAGAAATTTTCAGGGAGATAGAACGACCAAGCAGGACATTTATTATGTAGTTAAAAAAAGAATAAAAAGGTGAATGAAATGGATTACAAACAAGCGGTTGAACTGGCACGAGAGGGAAAAGAAGCGGGATTCCAGTTCTTGTACGAAGCGACTTACCAAAGCAAGTATTATCTCGCTCTTCAGTATATGAAGGACGAAGAGGCGGCAAAAGACGTGCTGCAGGACTCTTACGTCAGGGCGTTTTCCAGGTTGGACCAACTGAGTCAGCCGGAAGCGTTTTCAGGATGGTTTGGCAGAATTGTCGCCAATACAGCGAAAAACAGACTGCTGAAAAAAGAACCCATGTTGTTTTCCGATCTTGCGGCAAATGATGAGGAAGAATCGTATGAATACCAAATTGAGGACGAGAACATAAACAATCAGCCGGAAATGGCATATACCAAGCAGGAGATTCAGGAACTTGTTCGGGAACTCATTGGTTCGCTTCCTGAAGAACAGAGAATGTGCATCCTGTTGTTTCATATTGAGGGAGCATCCATCCGTGAGATCGCAGCAGCGCTGGACTGTTCGGAAAACACGGTGAAATCCCGGCTCAATTACGGCAGAAAGAACCTGAAGAAAAAAGTGGAAGAACTGCAGAAAAAAGGCTACAAGCTGTTTGGTATGGCTCCGCTGCCCCTTCTGCTTTACCTGCTGCGCACCCAGTTGTCTCAGTTGTCTGCGGATGGCTCGTTTGCAGAAGCGGGCCGCGAGGTGGCTGAACGCGTATTTTCGAATTCTGCGGCGAACAACGGGTCTGCGGCGTCTTCCGGCGCGCAGCAGGCAGAATGGTCTGCGAATGATTCGTTTGTCGAATCGGCAGAGCATGCTGGTTCTCAGTTTGCGGGGAACAATGGAGCTGCGGCATCTTCCGGTGTACAGCAGGCCGTGGCAAGTGGTGTGAAACAGGCTGCAGCAAGCGGTTTCCTTCATACGGCAGCTGGGAAAATAGTCGCGGTTGTCGCCAGCGTGTGCGTTTTGGGCGGCGGCATTTACGGCGGAGTCCAATTGGCATCCCACTCGGCTGCGGAAACCGCAGGACAGAACCAGAGCCAGACCCAGGGAGAGTCGCAGACATCGTCGGTCGTGCGGGAACTCGCGGATGAGGATTACCCGCAGCTGCTTGAAGGTCAGCTGACCAGACAGGAACTGGAATTTGTTCTGGCTTACGGCCCGGAGGAAATACCGGAGGACGGTTTTGACCTCATTGACTACACCAAAATCATGAATATAATGTGTCAGGCCGCTCAAGACAATGGAATGATAGAGAACTATGGCTATAACGAGCAGGGGGAAACACAGTACTCCGCTCAGGACATCAACCGCCTGTTTTCCGTGTTCACCGATTACCGCTTTGAAGAGGGCGGGGAATACGCGGAGATGGTTACCGTGAGCGGGGATAGGGTCACCTTCTTCCCGGCTACCCTGAACTACACCGCAACAGTGGAGATACGAAAAACAGAATATACCGAGGGCGGTCGGCTGAACATCTACTACATCTATCGGCATATTGGCTATGAACAGCGATACACCCTTTCCAAGCTCGCGGTGCTGGAACCGGATGACAACGGCGCGTACCGTATCGTCCAGATTAAGGATATCGGTTCCGAATCGAATCAGGGCGATGATACTCCCGTAACAAGCGGCACAGGTGACGCATCACAGCCCGGGCAGTCGAGTGAGACTTCCCAAAGCGGGGGCGGCTCGTCAGAAGATGCGAATACCCAGGGCGGTGTTACCATCGGCGAACTGTACGCCGGTGTTCTGGATGGTCCGGAAAGCGGCAGAGACGAGTATGTGGTATATGATTTGAACGGGGATGGAATAAAAGAACTGCTTGTTGGGAATCGCGAGCCAGATGGTCCGTTTTATGTTCATAACTTCTGTGCGTATACCTGTGAAAACCAGGGAGGCACCTATGTGCTCAAACCGCTCAGCGGAAACGTTATTTCAACAACGGTCATTGTTGCCGGGGACGGCAGCGGTTTGCATGATTACCAGTTTTCCCTCGGGACGGGTGAAGTCCGTACCTGCCACATCACCATACAAAACGGCGCGCTTGTGACCGAACCAGGGGTGATTCAGCCGTTCTTGATGGGAAGCTCAGGAGAACAGACCTACTTTGCAGCCAATCCCAAGATTACCTGGCTGAGCCTTTCCGACCGCTCCGCGCTCAATGGGATCGGTTGAGTCCCGTGCGGCTAAAATAACTATTGTAAAGAAGGCTGTCTTTTAAGACAGCCCTTTTATTTGTGTGAGGCGATAAAGTGTTTCAATCGCTTTTTGAGGATACAGCGTGCATTGTTTGAAAAGGGTTTTGCCTGACGGCGGCAAACAGCCGGGAAGAACAGTATCAAATGGTTCCGCTCAGAGATTGTTATAGAAGAACAGAAAAAGCCGGCAGGAATTTCTGCCGGCTTTTGTTTTGATGGACCTATTATGCAAGCATCTGCGCGACGCTGACGATCAGCGGCATGGTAACAATGGAAAACAAGGTGGAAATCGAAACAAGGTTGACGGAAAGTTCAACATCCTGGTCAAATTTGGTAGCAAACATGGTAGACGCTGCCGCGACCGGCGCGCTGGCGGCCACAACACAGGAAACCATCGGCACATCCCGAATGCCGCAGAGGAGCAGTCCGCCCAGTGTGAGCAAAGGCAAAACGATCAGCCGCAGCAGGATGCACAGCCAGGCGCGCAGGTCTTTGAGCGCCGTTAAAATATGCGCGTCCGCCAGATAGAAGCCCACGATCACCATAGGAAGCGGGGTGTTGAGCGACGCGAGGTGCGAAACCGGCGCGGAGATGACTTCCGGCAGGGTAAAGGAAAGCAGGAAGAGCGCCAGCCCGACCACCAGCCCAATGACGCCGGGGTTGAGCAGTAGCTTTCTGGGAGAGATGGATTCCCGATCGCCGCTCATGGAAACAAGGCCGTAACTCCACAAAAGCAGATTGAACACGGCAATGTAAGCCGCGCCGTAAAAGACGCCGTCTTCCCCAAGCAAAGCCTGCTGCAGCGGCAGTGACATGTAAGCCGCGTTTGAGAAGACAACCGAAAACCGCAGCACTCTGCGGCGCGCGAGGTTCTTGTCGCGGAAAACGAGGTGGGCAATCAGAATGCCCAAAAGGTGCACGCCCAGCGCTGCGAGCGCCGCAATGCCAAGGCTTGTCAGCATGGCGGGGTCAAACGGGCGCTGAAATGACTGAATGATCACGCATGGGATGACAAAGGTGAGCACAAAATCGGTAAACCCTTTTACTGCCTGATGGGTGAGTATTTTAAATTTGCCGCAGATAAACCCAACGGCGGCAAGTAAAAACAAGATAAAAACCTGTTGTGTAACTTCTAAAAAACTTTCTGCCATAACGGCGAATCCTCTCTTTTATATGGTCTATTCGGTTGGATTTGCAACTGTTTCAGTTTACCGCATTCTGCCTGCTCTTGCAATCCGCACGAACAGATTTCTTATTTTCTGCCAAAATCAAACGGTTTCGGGGCATTTATTTTGACAGATTTGCAAAGGCATTGTGCCGCTTTTGTTAGGCTTCCCGAATATTTGCGCCAATATAAACTCTGGCACCAAATAAAAGCGGATTGTATTTAAAGGCTGTGTTTTTATCCGAATACGAAAAATCGCCGGTTTCTCTCTGCAACGAAGAGAAACCGGCGATACAGTTTAGCGGTGCAATCAGTCTGTTTCCATGCCAAGCCCTTCTTCATCGTGCCGGCGCAGGGTGGATGAGCACAATACCAGCAGGATACATACGCCGAACACCACAATATTGAGCAGGAAAGGCAATGTCCGGTTGAGGGAGGAAAGGAAGCCAACCAGCCAGCCGAACGGGGTGGAAAAGGCGATAATGATAACATAAAGAAGCCCATAGGCACGGGAACGCTCCTCTTTATCGATAAAAAGGGCGGAAATGGAATCTTTTCTGGGGTTGACCAGTGCAAATGCAAACGCTTCCACAAAGGTGTAGACCCAGATGAGCAGCAGCTCCTGCGGAGGGGCCAGAAGCAACACAGCATGACTGATGATGTAGAGAATCAGACCCGCCGTCATAACAACACGGTATTTCATTCGGTTGAAGAAATTCTGTGCCAGCAAAATGAAGACCAGCATGACCGCCGCGCGCACCATGGGGAAAATGGCGACAAGCTGTTCCGCAACGCCCAGGTTTTGGGTGATGTAGAGGCTAAAAAAGTTGGTGGTGACCATCGTGTAAATGTTGTTCAGCACCATAAAGACCACAACAAACATCATTGCCGGGGAATGGAGCATTTTTAAGAAAACATCTTTATACCCCACAAACAGGTGAAAAAGACTCTCGTCTTTTGTTTCCGCCATTCGTTTGCGTCCTTGCTCGGTTTCAGTCCCGCGGATAAAGAGAATAACGAATTTTGCCGTCATGGAAACGAAGGAGAAAAAGTAAATGAACCGAACAGCGGTGACCATGGTAAACCAGTCGACCAGCAGGGTTGCTAAAGGAGCGAAGAAAACGGCGATCAGACCGGTGACCTGAATCCAGGTAAAGGCGTTGACCATTTTTTTCGGGTCACAGTCTTCCACGAACAGGCAGGTCCAGGAAACGTTGGTGATTTGGTACATGCTGTTGCAGATGGCAGCGGCCAGAAACCACCAGAAATTTTGGGCAAACGCCCAGATAAGGCAGGGGATAGACCACGCGAAGGTATCAAACATAATTGTTGTCACCCGACGGCCGAGCTTGTCGGTGATAATACCGCCCAGAAGAGCGGTGACGATTTGGAAGCACATGCCGACCGACAAAAGAAAACCGATTTGTGTGTCGCCAACACCAAGAGCATACATGTAAAGGGTGGCATATGGGGTGAACAGGTTGTAAGGAATGTTCCAAAGCGGTTCGGTTAACAGGCTGATCTTGGGGTTGCCTTTGAGTTCGATCAGCGTGCGGATAAGGTCGTGCGCATTAAAGTCTGTTTGAATTTCATGGTGGTTCATCCTTTATTATTTATTGAAATAATACTGGCTGTAAAACAGAAAAAATAGCCCCGAAAAATGAAAGTAAAACTTTTTCGTTTTTCTGAATGCGGGGCGAAAAAAGAAAGCGGATGCAAAAAAGAAACCAAAACCGCCTTCAAGCGTACTTTAGCATACCGGCAAAAGAAAATCAATGGAAGAAACCCTCAAAATATTGCGGCATTCTTTGTATAACTTTTTCGGAAAAACCGTTTCATTTGCCTTGACTTCGTTTTTGAGCTACATTATAATGTATTAGACGCGTGAATTAAGCACAATATGTAGTGATGTGGAGGCAATATAGAATGATAACGGGAATTATCAAGCGGGACGGGCGAAAGGTCCCTTTTGATATGGATAAGATCACTGTCGCCGTGTACAAGGCGGCGCAGGCGATCGGCGGAAAAGACCACGCCATGGCAGAGCATATTGCCAGCGCGGTCTGCGATTACATTGAAAACGAGCTGGGGATCACCGAACCCACCGTTGAGCAGATTCAGGACGCAGTGGAGCGCTGCCTCATTGAAGAGGGCCATGCGCAGACGGCGAAGGCCTTCATCCTCTACCGCAGTGAGCGCACCAAAGTGCGTGAGATGAATACACGGCTGATGAAGGTATATGAGGACCTCACTTTTAAAGATTCCAGCGAAAACGACCTCAAACGTGAAAACGCCAACATCAACGGCGATACGGCAATGGGCACCATGCTCAAGTTCGGTTCAGAGGGTGCAAAGCAGTTTTACAACATGTTCATCCTTGACCCCAAGCATGCCAAAGCGCACAATGAAGGGGATATCCACATCCATGACCTGGATTTTCTCACCTTGACGACTACCTGCTGCCAGATCGATATTAAAAAGCTGTTTGAAGGCGGTTTCTCTACCGGCCACGGTTTTTTGCGGGAGCCGAATGATATCGCCAGTTATTCGGCGCTTGCCTGCATCGCCATCCAGTCCAATCAGAACGACCAGCACGGCGGGCAGAGCATCCCGAACTTCGATTACGGCATGGCGCCGGGCGTTGCGAAGACCTACGCCAAACTCTACCGCAGAAATCTTTCCAAAGCGCTTTCCCTTCTCACCGATTGTGAGGATCCGGACGCTTTGGTAAGCGAGCTGTATGAGACCATCGGCGCGATTCCCGCACTGGAAGACCAAAATGGCGTGCTGGAAAAGGAAGCCGAAGAACTGCAGAAGTACTTCCCGGCTGAGCTGGTTGCGAAAATGCAGAAATTTGTGGGTGAAACGACCTATAAGGAGACCAAACGGGCCACCTATCAGGCAATGGAGGCGCTGGTGCACAACCTGAACACCATGCATTCCCGTGCCGGTGCGCAGATTCCGTTTTCTTCCATTAACTATGGAACCGATACTACTCCGGAAGGCCGCATGGTGACCGAGGCGGTCATGCTGGCGACCGAAGCCGGGCTCGGCAACGGCGAGACCCCCATTTTCCCCATCCATATCTTTAAGGTGAAGGAAGGGGTCAACTACAATCCGGGTGAACCCAACTACGACCTGTTCAAACTGGCTTGCCGGGTTTCGGCAAAGCGGTTGTTCCCGAATTTCTCTTTCCTGGATGCGCCGTTTAATGCGCAGTATTACAAAGAAGGCCGTCCGGAGACCGAGATCGCTTACATGGGCTGCCGCACTCGTGTAATCGCCAACCACTACGACCCGGAGCGGGAGATTGTTTACGGGCGCGGAAACCTGAGCTTTACCTCCATCAACCTGCCGCGCATCGCCATCAAGTCCAAAGGCGACGTGGACTTCTTCTTTGAGGAGCTCGACCGCAAGATGGACTTGGTCGTTGATCAGCTGCTCGCGCGGTTCCGTATCCAGTCGAAAAAATTGGTGAAAAACTACCCGTTTTTGATGGGGCAGGGGATCTGGATCGATTCGGACAAGCTCGGCCCTGATGACGAAGTGGGCGAAGTGCTCAAGCACGGGACGCTGACTGTCGGTTTCATCGGGCTTGCGGAGTGCCTGAAGGCGCTCATCGGCGAGCACCACGGCGAAAGCCAGACCGCACAGAACCTGGGCCTTGAAATCATCGGCTATATGCGCAAACGGATGGATGAGGAAACCAAACGCACAGGGCTTAACTTCTCCCTGATCGGCACGCCGGCGGAAGGCCTTTCCGGGCGTTTTGTCCGGATGGACCGCAAGCTGTACGGCAGTATTCCGGGTGTGACCGACCGGGATTACTACACCAACAGTTTCCATGTGCCGGTGTATTATGAGATCAGCGCGTTTGACAAGATCCGCAAGGAAGCGCCGTACCATGAACTGACCAACGGCGGGCACATCAGCTATGTGGAAATGGATGGTGACCCGTGCGATAATCTGGAAGCGTTTGAAGCGATCGTCCGCTGCATGAAGGAGTCGGGCATCGGATACGGTTCCATCAACCATCCGGTCGACCGTGACCCGGTCTGCGGCTATACCGGCATCATCGGTGATGTTTGCCCGCGCTGCGGCCGCCGGGAAGGCGAAGCCATCAGCCCGGAGAAGCTGGCGGAGCTGAGAAAGAAGTACCCCAATATTCCGCAGTTTTACGGGGTGGAATAAACAAGAAAAACAACACGACCGGAAGGCCGGCTGAAAAAGAAAGGACTGTTATAAAATGACTGAGCAAACCATGCAGACAAAAGGAATCGGCGAAGGAGTGGGCTTTGAGCGCATCCGCCGCATCACCGGCTATCTGGTCGGTACACTCGACCGCTTTAACGACGCGAAACGCGCCGAGGAGCACGACCGTGTGAAACACTTTAAACCGGGCGACACATCGGATGTGGAGATGATCTGACGTGCCGGAACTTCGCATTGCCGGAGTCATCCGCGAATCGGTCGTGGACGGCCCCGGAATCCGCTTTGTCGTGTTCACGCAAGGGTGTCCGCACCATTGCCCGGGCTGCCATAACCCGGAGACCCATCCGTTTGAGGGTGGAAAGTTGGTGGATACCTCCCGCATTCTGGAAGAAATCTTAAAAAACCCGCTTCTCAAAGGGGCGACCTTCTCCGGCGGAGAGCCTTTCTGTCAGCCGGGGCCGCTCGCCGAATTGGCAAAAGAGCTGCACGAAAAAGGGCGGGATGTCATAGTGTATTCCGGTTTTACCTTTGAACAGCTCTGTGAGAAGGCTAAGACCGAACCGGATGTGAAAGCGCTGCTTGAACAAGCGGACGTTTTGGTGGACGGGCGGTTTATCGAGGCGCAGAAAAGCCTGCTTTTGAAATTCCGCGGTTCGGAAAATCAGCGAATCCTCGACCTGCCGCAGAGCCTGAAGGAAGGACGCGCGGTAGAGGCGCCGTGGGCAAATCGCAAAGGTGAGCAGGGTTTAAACCGTTTTTGACCGAATATATGAATAAAACACCCTTTTGTTCCGTATTTTAGGAACAAAAGGGTGTTTTGGCGTGTTATAGAAGAATGGCTGGGGATTGGGCTTTTAACGCAGCGGTACACCATCTGCGGCAATGTTACAGATGCGCGGAAACACTAACGGCACATGGTCAGACGCCGAAAACAAATCCGTTTGCCCACTCCTGCAGTTCGTTGACAAAGCGTGAAACATGAAATCCGTCACAGACGGCGTGATGTACCTGCACAGCCAGGGGCAGCAGAACACGTTCCCCGTCATCCGTGTATTTCCCGATGGTGAAAATCGGCTGAAACGAACAGGCAGATTCAGCAATGTTGAGGTGAAACCCTGAAAAGGACGTCCATGGGATGCAGGATACAAAAAAGATGTTTTCTCCCGCGTCCGGTTTGGAGCATCCGCTGGAAAGGCAGTTTTCCACATCCTCACGGAAACTTGTTAAAAACCTTGGAAGGTCTTCTGAAAACTCTGTCCATGCATTGGAAAATATTCGCCGTTTTGGTGAAAGACGGTATAACTGGGGTTGCATCGCTCAAAATAGCCCGGATTTCCCGCATCGTTCGTTGCCATGCGAAATTCCGGGTGGATGTTGACGATACGCGATATCCCATACAGCAGAGCCGCGAAAAACGATATTTTCGCTTTCCGTGTTTGAAACAAAAGATTGGTTACATCCAGCGAAACGGTCATGCTGTAAGAACAGGGAATTTCCTTGGTAAAGTGGCGGAAGGTTTCGGCCCGCGGCCAGTTGTTTAAATCGAACTCATAAAAACGCATAATTGCCTCCTGAAAAAATGAATGTTTACACAGATTTTCAGAAGGCTTTTTTGTTTGTATCGACCATACGAACACTCCTGTTTGTAAAAAATAAAAACGCCCACATTATTACATGGACGCTTTTGGCAAATAAGAAACTCCCGATTAACGGGAGAATGAAAACTGTGATTTTTATTATAGTGCGGATGATGACGAAAATCAAGATATTTTGAAAGATTTGTAAAATTTTTGTAATCTGCACAAGGTTTAGCGGGAGTGTTTTATTGGTTTTGTTCAAAATGAGAGGATGAGGTTTGATTTTGGCGTTCCTGCGCCAGGGCGGATTCGTATGCGGCAAGGATTTCCTCTTCAAAATAGCGCCGTCCATCGCTGGAAATGGGGTGCACAATATCCCGGTAAACGCCGTTTTCCTCCTTTCGGCTGGGCATGGCGGCAAACAGTCGTCCCGGGCCCTGAATGACTTTAATATCGTGTACGGCGAGGTAATCGTCCAGCGTAATGGATACAATGGCCCGAAGCCGGCCTTCTTCCATGAGTTTTCGAATGCGGATGTCTGTAATTTTCATCTTCTGTCCTCCTTTGTTAGCTTTAGTGTTGGAATTAGCGGGAAAAATATACCGGATTCTAATTGGTTCGGCATAAATTCGCGCGTTTTTGTTTATTTTACGAACGGGATGTACTATAATAAGGAAGAAGAAAACAAATGTGAAGCGTTTTATTAAATGGCCGCCAACGGCACGGCGTCTCTGGAAAGGATTGTTGTTTATGCTTACCCATGAAGCGAATCCATTGGAAGGAAAAAAACACCTGCATTTTATCGGGATCGGCGGTTCCGGTATGTTCCCGCTGGTGCAGATCCTTCACGGACAGGGGTATTATATTACCGGTTCAGACAACAATGAGTCTGACATTGTCAAGCTGGTGCGCGGGTTGGGCATTGAAGTTATGATGGGTCAGCGTGCAGAAAACATTGAGGGCGCGGACCTGATTGTTTACACGGCGGCGATTATGGACGACAACCCCGAGCTGATTGCAGCAAGGGCAAGCGGTGTGCCTCTTTTGGAGCGCAGTGACCTGCTCGGCCTTGTGACCGGGCGGTTTGAAGATGCGGTCTGCATCTGCGGGACCCACGGGAAAACCACCACGACCGCAATGCTCACCCAGATTTTGATGGACGCCGGAAAAGACCCGTCCGCGGTCATTGGAGGTAAGCTCAAACGGATCGGCGGTTACGGCAGGGTA
>OFMJ01000190.1_pt1 | contig 71887 bp, 98 predicted proteins | sample 1541801 | NCBI WGS metagenome assembly OFMJ01 (sample SAMN04209234, study PRJEB22552) | human gut metagenome | biome: gut; material: feces | host: Homo sapiens | place: USA: Oklahoma
CGTGTCCTTTTTTGTGGAGCAGGTGAGGGGAATCGAACCCCCGTGTTCAGCTTGGGAAGCAGAATTGTAAGTAATATCCAGCACTTGATGTACTAAGGCTCAGCGGATTCTTACTCATTTGCCCCACCGGATGCCCCACCAGACGCCGCTTCTTTTTTTCCTGCCGTTCCGTCGAGCAGTGCGATCCCGGCATGGAGGGTGGAGCCGTCCCGATGCGTATAGATATTTGCGGTTATATCAATATCAGAGTGTCCCATCAGGTCCTTAGCAACGTTGATGGGGACGCCGGCGGCCTGGAGATCGGTGCAAAACGTGTGGCGGAGGCAGTATGGAGTTAAATCAGCCGCAACTTTGTGCTCCTGGATCTGATTGCGCACCGTCTCTGCGCCTAGCTCCAGGTCCATGGCACGCTTACAGGCACGCCACATGGCATCCATAGCGCTGCGGGTGAGCCGCTGGCCGGCGGCGCCGGTGAATACCGGGTCGAATGGGCCCTTCTGCGCCGATTTCAGGCAGGGGAGGAGGGAGGCGTGGATGGGAATATCCCGGACCCCGGCGGCGCTTTTGGGCGCCTTGATCCGGCTCGATCCGGATTCCAGGGCGGCGTGGACATGGATCTCATTGTTTGCAAAATCGATGTCCGCCCAGTTGAGGGCCGCCGCCTCACCTGGCCGCAGCCCCGTATAGAGCAGCGTCAAAAAATACAGCCCGAACCGGCTGTCAGGCCGGGTGCATACGGTCAGCAGGACCTTGCGCTCTTCCGGTGTGAGGCTCCGGTGGGAGCCCTGACGGTGCTCCGGGAGCTGGAGATCCTCGGATGGGTCGTAGGCGATCAGCCGGGACTGCCTGGCGCGGCGGAACAGCTCCCGCATGACGCGGCGGAGCTTCTCCACATGAGACCGGGACATCCCGGCCTGTCCGTTCAGGATCCGCTGGAGGTGGACGTCTCTCACGGACTGGAGTTTCATGTGGCCGACCGCCGGTTTGATATAGCCGTTATATTTTTCATCATACATTCCGAGACTTTTGGGCGTGAGCCCCTTCGGGTCCTTGTATGTGGCCTTCCACTCTTTGTACCAGGCGTTTACCGTCATGCTCCCGTTGAGGGCCTCCTCGCCGCGTTTGGCGGCGGCGATCTTGTCGGCCAGCCTGGTCAGGGCCTCCAGCTCGGTACGGCCGGTCGCCTCGTACTTTTTTCCGTTCCAGCGTGCGGTTTTCCGATAGGGCTCTCCAGTTTTGTTTTTCGGCATAATGGCACCTCCAAAACAAATGTTCCAGTATTGGGTTTTTGAGAAGCCGCCCGGTGGGGCGGCTTTTTTCAAATCCGCCGACGTGGACGGATTTGGCATACGTCAATAGCAGCGTTTACAGGGCTCATACCCACGGGCCTGTGCCGTGGAGAGTGGCACCTGAGTTGGGCCATTCATGTTGCTGCAATCAGGATTTCTGTGGTATTTGCTCCCGCTGACGGGGATCCAGACCATAGGTTCTTGCGGGACATCGTTCGCGGCGGCTTCTCGTGCCGCTTCTTCCTCTGCCGCTTTCCGCGCGGCTTCTTCCTCAGCAGCTTTTCGGGCGGCCTCTTCCTCGGCTGCCTTCCGAGCAGCTTCCTCTTCTGCTGCTTTTTTCGCGGCCTCCTCTGCTGCGATCCGCGCGGAGTCTATGACGGTGACATGGACCACATTGCTCTGAACCTCACCTGCGGCGATGGAGATGTCGGCCTCTCCCTCTCCACATGGAGTAACCTGCCCGGAAAATGCCCCATCTGCAACGGCAGAGAATGTAACCACGGAGTCGTCAGAGGAATAAAACTGGATGGAGGCTGTGTCCGCATTGCTCTCCTCTACAGTGAGGGGGACGGTGGCTGTTTCTGAGATGTCCAGCTGGATGGCACTCTCACAGTCAATCGACAGCGAGGTGATTTCGGGGACATCGGGGGCCGTCAGATTTGCGAATGCGGACAACACCCAAAACAGAGAGACAACAAATGGCCATTTCCGCTTGTAAATCGGCCGTGAGGACCCTTTCGGCGAGTATTTTACAATGAAAAACATCCCGAAAACAACCCCAATCAGTCCAGAGATGAGGTTGTCAACTGTGAGAAGAACGCCGATTACAATGATGAACCAGCCCAACGTGCAGAGGAACCAGCCGAACCCGTTAGAATGAGTTTGAGTTTGATGATCCATGACGATTTTACCTTCTTTTAAATTTTATAGTTGCTCTGTGCCGGTCTGCCCCAGCGCGTCCTCAAACCCCTCCATGATCTGCGAATCTGGTTGTTCCAGCATGATCTGCTCGGCCTCATATTTTGTGGTCTGTTTAATGGATACATAGAGCAGGAGTGCTGCGAGCCCAAAACAAATGGGGACAGCATAACCGATCAGCACACATACAGCTGCGAGCAATGGATAAATGTATTTTGTGAACATTAAGGCTACTTTGCACATCTTGGGCTGCGATTGCCGCTGCTCAATGCTGGGAACGACGGGTTGTGTTGGGAGAGGAGCGCGGTCCGCTCTGGGCGCGGCTGATGAACTAATTTTTGTAGAATAGGAGAGACCGGTTCCAGGAGCTGAGACCCGGGCCCGCGCACCAGTACGGGAGTTGACAGATACTCCGGCGTACCTGTTGCCGATACTCATTCCAACACTCTTTTTCCCAAAATTAACTTTTACACCTGGGGCGATTTTGACGCTCTTACGAAATCGAAAGCCCATGACCCATTCTCCTTGTTATGTATTTCCTCGCTATCCTTCGGCGGGATCACTCAATTACATGGGTGTAGGCTACGGCCAGGCCTACGACCCGGATCTGCTCAATGGATTCTCCAATAAATACTTTGGGCGGGATTGTTGGGTTTTCTGCCACAAGCTGGATGACTCCGTTTTCAAGATAGAAGCGTTTGAGTGTGGCTTCTTCGTCGCCGACCATAACAGCGGCAATCTGCCCATTCTCCACCTCTTCCTGCTGTCGGATATAGACAACATCTCCGTCACGGATCCCTGCTCCGATCATGCTCTCCCCTTTACAGGTGAGGGCAAAATCTGCCCGGATATGGCTGGGAAGATCCACATAGTCTGCCACATTCTGCTCAGCTAAGATGGGTGTTCCACAAGCAATTTGCCCTACCAAAGGGATTTTCTTCATCGCAGGCAAAGGAACAATATTGGATGCAAGAAAACGAGTTGACCGGATCTCCGGATTATCTGTTTTACCAACCAACCAGTCTGGATTGACTGAGATCGCCTTTGCAATAGCTTGGATCACAGCTAGCTTTGGACGGTCTATCGTTCCAGCCTCATATCGCTGAATGGTTGAGATCGCAACCCCAACTTTGGCAGCAACATCTCCTTGAGTCTGCCCAAGATCCTGCCGCCTTTGTCTAATTCGGCGGCCAAGTTCAATATTTTCAGGCGAAGGCAAAGCAATCACCCCTTTCTGCTGTCATTTTATCACAAAAAGTTGCAGGGCGCAACAAATAATTGCACAAAGAAAATAGTTTGCACTACGCTATTGACAATACTTTTGCGCTGTGCTAATATGAGGCCATAACGGAGGTGATCCAAGTGCTGAATACGGATCGTATCAAGGCGAGATTAGACGAGTTAAACATGACACAAGCGGATCTTGCCGCAGTAATTTCAGTTGCTGTGCCCACCATGTGTCAAAAAATTAATAATGTTCGTCCTCTGTCTCTGGATGAGGCCGAAAAAATCTCAAAGGCGCTTCAAATTCCCAATGCTGAGTTTGGATCATATTTTTTTAGCCCGTAAATTGCATAGCGCAATATTAGGATGTAATTTGTGGTTTAAACAGCCCCCGGCCGGGCCGGGGGAGGAGAGGGGGTGAGAGGGATGGAAAATACAAGCAACCATTGGGAACAGGCTGGGAATCGGTGCTTGGAGCAAGCTGTGAGAGATTTCTGCATTCGAGTGTTGAGCGGCAATGGTCACCCGCAAGAGGTCGCGATTCTGCCACAAATGTTAGAATACCTGACAAACCACGAGTTAGAAATAAAAAGCCGCCAGAACTAGCTGGCGGCAAAGATCAATCTTGATGAGCGAGCACATCAGATAGAGCTTTTTTGACTGCTTTACGGATGGCGGAATTTTGTAAATCGAATACGGTTTTTACTCTCAACCAACTATATTCGTTTGCAAATGCCGCAGGATATAACTCTTGATTGACCAGAGGGGAAATTTCCGAAAGGCAGGAATCAAATGCCGAGTCAACAGTTTTTTCGATTGCTGATTTATCCATTTACTTTCACCTCCTTCCTACCGCCCACATTTTACCACGGGCGGGGGAGGAGAACAAGACAAATGTTCGAGAGACAGAAGCCCCCGGCCGGGCCGGAGGAGGAGAGGGGGTGAGAGGGATGTTTGTTTTGACCACGGAGCATGAATTGACAAAAGAAGCAAAAAGAATCCTTCGTGAGCAGTTCAAGAAAGAGACCGGGGAAGATTGCATTGTCTTGGATTTAGGCATGAAGGTCACGCAGATTTCCGTTAAAAAGGACAGCGCCACCGGCGGCAACCGGTGACGCTGACAGGGCCCTGATTCACAGGCTGAAAGCAGAAGCCCCCGGCCGGACCGGGGGAGGAGAGGAGAATTGCTGTGTTTTGGCATTGGCTGAAAGAAAAACACCCCATATTTTATGAGGTGTTTTGGGACGTGATTCTGTTGATTGCCATAGCTGCTTTGATCAGGTCGTTTTAAATTAGAAGAAAAATGACTTAATGAAGGCGGCAACCGAAATGGCGAGTGTTACCCAAGCGCGAAATTCGCCCCAGAACCTGTTTGCATTTGCACTGCGTTCTTCCTCCAACGCAATTTTGCCCTGATAGCTGATTCTGAGCTGAATGTGCATTGTTATCGGATCTGCTGGGTTCAAATTACTTGGCGAGCAGGCTTCCAGCCACCCTTTTTCTCTCAACAGATTTACGGGATCGGCCAGGGAGATGCAGTCTGCATTTAAAACAGCACTCAACTGGGACAAATTCATGGAATGACGTTTGCTGTATTCTTCCAGAATCCGTTTAGAGAACTTGTTCGTAAAATCACCTCCTTCCTACCGCCCACATTTTACCACGGGCGGGGGAGGAGGACAAGAAGAAGCCCCCGGTCGGGCCGGGGGAGGAGAGGGGGATATAACATGAGTAACTCAAGAACTACGGCAAGTTCGGCCCTCTATCGTGAGATCCGGGAGAAGGCCGAGGAGATCGTCTCCCGGCGGGGCCCGATGCTGGGGGCAGAGGATCTGGCCTTAGAACTGGGCGTGAAGGACAAGCGCACCGCCGCAGATTGGGCCAGGCTGAATGATGTGCCGGCGACGCCAGTGGGCCGGGCCAAGAAGTACGAGGCACGGCTGGTAGCCAAGGCGCTGGTGTTTACCAGAGGAATGTGTTGAGGAGGCACAGCCATGTGGGACAAGTTGAGGCGGCAGCGTCCGCGCCTGTACGAGACCCTGGAGTGGGTGACATTCGCCCTGGCAGTGGGGGCATTCCTGCTGGCCCTGGGGGTCTATCTGACGGTGAAGGGAGGTTGACGTCATGCGCGCACCCAATTTGACGGCGGCGGCCCGGGTGACCCGTCGGCTGCTGGACCAGTACGGCCCGGCGCGGCTGCTCCGGGTGGAGGAGCTGGCCCCCGGGATTTTTCGGGGGATGCTGGCCGGAGGGGCCCAGGCTCTGGCGGTGATCCGGGAGGACGGGCGGATCGCCGTCCGGGAGGCCGAGCCGTGGGCATAAAAAAGCCCCGGGGCCTTTCGGCACCCGGGGCGGTAGACAGGGAGTCTACCATGAGAACAAATGTATTATACCATGGGAACGTGTGTTTGACAAGGGGGAATTTTGCATGATCCCTGAAAATTTGAAAGAAAGCTGGCAGAAGGTGCTGGCCCGTTGTGAACTGATGTTCCTGGCCGATAACGGCGGAGGCTGTCCGGACTGTCTGGCCGGGCTGACCGCAGAGGAGCAGGTGCGCACCCTGCGCAGCCTGGGATTCCGGGTCCGGGAGTATTACCAGATGCCCATTGACCTGACCCGGCCGGAGGCTCCGGACAATTTGGAGCCCTGGATCCGACTGACCAACGGAGTGGGCGTGAGTCTGGATCACGGATTTGTCTCCCGGGCGGGACGGGGGAAGCTGTATGGGTGAGATCTATCGGAGCTTGTACTCCGTGATCCCGGCCCGGGTGCGGGATGACCACAGTTTACGCCCCAATGCAAAGCTGCTGTATGGGGAACTGTCCGCCCTGGCCCAGGCCGAGGGATATTGCTGGGCCTGGAACGCCCATCTGGCTGAGACGCTTGGGATCTCAAAGCGGACTGTCGAGGATCTGCTCAAACAGCTGCGGGACCGGGGACACATCCAGCTGGAGGTAGAGCGGGACCCGGATACCAACGAGGTCATCCGCCGTAAAATCTGGATCTGTGGACCTCCTGGGGCGTCTGTACCCCCTCCCCCCGAAAATGGGGGGAGGGTCCCCGTGAAATCGGGGGGACCTCCCCGTGAAAATGGCGGAGAGAATAATACAAGTAATATTAAACAAGAATATCCCCCCTATAATCCCCCCAAGGGGGAAGCGCCGGCGCGGAAACGCAAGCGGTCAAACGAGCCCAAAGAGGCTCCGGACTGGAAGCCGGAACGCTTCGCCGCCTTTTGGGAGGCCTACCCCTGCGGCAAGTCCAAGCAGGCGGCCATCCGGGCCTGGGACAGGCTCAGGCCGGACGATGACCTGATCCGGGCTATGGCCCTGGGCCTCAAGCGGGCCATGGCGGGGGAGGACTGGCAGAGGGGCATTGGGATCCCGTATGCCTCCACCTGGCTCAATGGCCGCCGCTGGGAGGACGAGGACAAGCCCCTTCCGGCGAGGACTGCGGACAAGCCGAGACCCACAAGGCCCTGCCATGTAGAGCTGATCGACGGGGAGGAGGTGGTGGTCTATGACGGCTGAGGTGCGCCCGCTGGATGCGGAGTCATCGGTGATCGGCTCCATCCTGGTGGATCCCCGGTGCCTGCCGGTGGTGGAGCAGCTTCTGCGGCCGGAGGACCTGGCTCTTGCGGTCCATCAAACGATCTATCGGGCGGCGGTGTCCCTGCGGCGGCAGGACAAGCCCATTGACTCGGTGCTGATCCGGGAGGAGGCCGCCCGGGAGGGCGTCAAGCTGGATGTGCCCTACCTGGTGGAGCTGATGGACGCCACGCCCACCGCGCAGAACGTGGAGGAGTATGCCAGGCTGACCCGGCAGAACTCGCTGAAGCGGGCGGTGGTCAGGCTGTGCAGCGAGGCCCGGGAACAGGCGGCTGAGGGAGATCCGGGTGAGGTCCTGGCCGGACTGGCCCGGGACGCGGCGGAGCTCCAGCGGGAGGGTGTCACGGATGACCTGATCCGGCCGGAGGAGGCCCTGATGGCCTTTTACGAGCACCGCGACGCGGTGGACCGGGGGAAGGCCACCGGCTGTGTCTCCACCGGATACCGGGACATTGACCTGACGCTGGGCGGTGGGATGCTGGCCGGCGGGATGTATATCCTGGCCGCCCGCCCCGGCATGGGCAAGACAACTCTGGCGCTGAACATAGCGGACCGGGTGGCAGAAAAGACCGGGCCGGTGCTGTTTGTCTCCCTGGAGATGGATGTGGAGCAGCTGGTGGCCAAGCGGGTCTCCCGGCTGTCCGGGATCCCGGCCAACCGCCTGCTGATGGAGCGGCTGTCCGATCAGGACTACACCAAGATGGCGGAGGCCGCGGGCAAGCTGGAGCAGATCCCCCTGTACATCAACCGGAGGCCGGGGGCCACCGTGGAGCAGATCGAGATACTGGCCCGCCGGGTGCCGGGGCTGACCCTGCTGGTGGTGGACTATGTGGGTAAGATCTCGCCCAGCGCCCAGAGCTACCGCAACAGCGACCGGTATAACTACATGACGGAGATCTCCGGCGCGCTCAAGACCCTGGCCCGGACCCTGAAGATCCCGATCCTGGCCTTGTGCCAACTGAACCGCGCCAATGAGGCCAGCAAGGACAAGCGCCCGCAGCTATCGAATCTGCGGGACACGGGCGCGCTGGAGCAGGACGCAGACGGGGTGATCTTCCTGTATCGGGAGGCGTATTACAACCCGGAGGGCCGGCCGGCATACGAGCCGGAGCCCATTGAGGTGATCGTGGACAAGAACCGGCATGGCCCCACAGGGACCTGTGAGCTGGCCTTTGCCCTGGCTGTGTCTAAAGTTTTTGCAATGAGCAACGACCCACGGGAGGCGGCCCGCCGGTATCTGCGGACCACAGCCCCTATGGAACAGACAAAAATGGAGGAATTATCATGAGAACATTTGCAATCGTCAACCGCAAGGGCGGGGTGGGCAAGACCACCACTGCCGTGGAGCTGGCCTTTATTTTGGCCACCAGCTGCAAGCAGCGCGTCCTGTTTGTTGACGCCGACAGCCAGGGCAACGCCACCAGCATGATGCTGGCCTCCGGCCAGGATCCCAGCGGGGCCGGGCTGGCCGCCGCGCTGGAGTATCCCATCGAATACTATCCGGACATCATTTGGCGCACGGACTATGAGGGGCTGGACATCATCCCTGCCGGGGAGGATCTGGGGGACTATGAGCTGTCCTGCCTGTTGGGGCGGCAGACCCCGGACTTTGACCGTCTGCGGGATCTGCTGGCCGTGGTCGCGGAGGATGCGTATTACGACTCGGTGGTGATCGACTGCCCGCCCTATTACTCAGTGAGCTGCCTGTCTGCCATCGCCGCCTGTGACAGCATCATCATCCCCGCCGGGATCGACGCCTACTCCACCACCGGCATGGCCGGGCTGGTCCGGCAGATCGACAACATCCGCCAGGCCTGCCCCCAGATCCGGGTGGCCGGGGTGCTGGTGACCCAGTGGCGGCGGTCCAGCATTGGCGAGGACGCGGTCCAGACTCTCCGGGAGGAGAGCCCGGTCCCCATCTTCCGGACGGTGATCCGCCGCACGGACAAGGTAGTAGAATCCAGCTGGTCCCGTGAGCCGGTGGGGGCGCTGTCCCCCTTCAGCGCGGCCAGCCGGGATTACAGGACCTGGGTGGCGGAGCTGCTGGAGCGCGAGGGGGTGGCCAACAATGCTTGATCTGTCCGGAGTGCTGGCCCCCAAGGAGGGGCGCGGAATCGAGGCCATCACCCAGGAGATCCTGGACGCCAAGCGCCGGGGCGGGGAGGCCATCCTCACCATCGGCCGGTGCCTGACCGAGGCCAAGCAGGCCATCCCCCATGGGGAATGGCTCCCCTGGCTCAATGAGCGGGTGGAGTTTTCGGAGCGGACGGCCCGCCGTTTTATGAAACTCTACCGGGAGTGTTCAAATCGGCCAGCGTTGGCCGATTTGGGAGCATCGAAGGCATTGATGCTCCTGGCCCTGCCGGACAGTGAGCGGGACCAATTTGTGGAGGATCACAACGTCATCGACATGAGCGCCCGCCAGCTTGAGCAGGCTATCAAGGACCGGGACGAGGCCCGGAAGGCCGCCGAGACCGCCCAGGCCGAGGCGTCAGCGGCGGAGCAGGCCCGGGCCAAGATGGAAGAGGACATGAAGCTGCTCAACGCCCGCTTGTCCGGGGCCCAGGAGGACCGGGAGCAGGCCGCCCAGGCTGTGGCCCGGCTGGAGGCCCAGCTGGCCGAGCTGAAGGAGAAGCCGGTGGAGGTGGCCGTGGAGACTGTGGTGGACCCGGAGGCCATTGAGAAGGCACGGGCGGAGGCCGTGGCCGAAATGCAGGAAAAGCTGGACAAGGCCCGTGAGGCCAAAAAGCGGGCCGAGGACAAACAGAAAATCGCCGAGGAGGCCCTGGAACAGGCCCGGCTCCAGCTGGAGGAGCAGGCCCGGGCGGAGAAGGAGAAGGGGGATCTGGCGCGGGAGCGCCCCGACCCTGATGATTGCAGAGCGCCTCGACTGAAGGGCGGACCTGGCCTTGTGTCTGGCATTGCATGGCACACTAGGGTGGATGAACCAGAACCTGGAGCCGAAATCATAATCATTGATGATTCTGGTTTTGTTGACAGCAATGTGTACATTGGCGCCGGGGATGTGAAAGAGCCGGGGGTTCGATGGGATGAGGTTGCACTATGGACGCAAATGCCTGACGGTCCTACCGGAACTCCAGGCACTGTGGTACCTCCGGAGAATGGGTGGGTCCCACTCCAGTTTGTCAAGGGCATGGAGTGCCCACCAAGCGACGGAAAATATTATTGCAGGTTTGACTGTGATGGCACCGTGATTACACAAGTCGCCTGGTGGGATGGCTTCTCAAAATCGTGGAGTTTCAAAAAAGCTGGAGCAAAAATTGATGCCAAATGTATGGGATGGTTCCCGTTACCAGATGAAAATTTGTAAGGAGGGGGCGTGTGATATGAGGCTGTTAAAACCCGGCGACCCGTGCCCCTGCTGCGGGCAGCCGATCAAAGAGGGTCTGCCCACGGAGACGATGGTATTACTGAGCTGGCTGGCGGAGGGCATGGCCCTCCGCCGGACGATGAGAGGATGGGACGAACGTGCTGAATAGGATCGTGATTATGGGCCGCCTAGGCCGGGATCCGGAGGTGCGGTACACCCAGGCGGGGCGGCCGGTGGCCTCCTTCTCCCTGGCGGTGGACCGGGATTTCAAGGACAAGGCCAGCGGCGAGCGGGCCACCGACTGGATCCCCGTGGTGGCCTGGGAGGCCCGGGCAAAATTTGTCCAGCAGTATTTCCACAAGGGCCAGCTGGCCGTGGTGGAGGGGCGCCTCCAGATCCGGGACTGGACCGACAAGGATGGCGGCAAGCGCCGCAGCGCCGAGGTGATCGCCGACGGCATCTATTTTGCCGGGGCAAAGAGCACCCCGCCCAGCGAGGGCAATGCCGACGAGGGGACGCTCCCACCCCCGCCGGCCGGGGACCTCCAGGACCTGGACGACGACGGCGAACTGCCGTTTTGAGCGCTATGATGACCTTATGTTGGAGCTGCCGCCGGGCTCTGGGGACCATGGGATGCCCCTGGTGTGAGTATGACGAGATAGAGCACCGGGTGCGGTTTGAGCCGGTCCCCGGCTGGACAGCCAAAAAACAGGTGCGGGTCCACGGGATGACCTCCTACACGGTGATCCAGTGTCCGTTGTACCTGGAGGACGAGGAGAGGAGCGTGGAGGGATATGCCTGAGCTGATCCCATGGGAGCCGGGGAAGATCGGGCCCCGGATCCGGCTGGTGCGGGAGGCCCGCGGGTTCCGGATGGCCGATTTGGAGGCCCGGGTGGGGCTGTCCGCCGGAAACCTGTACCAGATCGAGCGGGGGGTACACGACCCCCGGGTGGATACCCTGTTCCTGATCGCCCAGGCCCTGGAGGTGAGCGCGGATGAACTGCTAGGGCTCGGAGCCAGGATAGGAGGATTGACATGAGCTGGAAATCATATACGCACGTCACCATGTTTGACCGGCCATATCCGCCCGAAAAGCAGGCCGAGGGGCTGGCGATCTCACAGGCCATCGTGGGCGGTCATTGTGAGACCTGCGGGTTTTTGCCGCAGTGCTCCACCCAAAAGGATTTTAAGTTCCCGGTGTTTGCCTGGTGTATGCGGCGGAAGGCGAAGATTATGACGAAAATGGAGGAGCAGGAAAATGGGACTTAATCTATGTGATAGTTGCCGAGCAGATTGCCGACACGAGCGGAATCCAAGAGAAATCGTCATAAAGTGTGGAGCATATAAGCCGCCAATGACCAACGCCGACCGCATCCGGGCCATGAGCGACAAGGAGTTGGCTCGATTTCTCGCAGAAGTTGAGTACAGGAGAAGCGCTGCCGGTGGCGGTGCAATTTGGAAAGGAATGGCCCACGCTTTAGAATGGCTCCAGCAGCCACCGGAGGAGGGGTGACAGCAATGGCTGATTATGTTTGTGAAGGCTGTATCCATGCCCCACCAGGCAGTGGTGACGGGAAACCATGCTGTATGTGTGACCATGATGATCCATTGATGAACTGTTATTGTGAAAGGGAGGAGCAGGATGGCTGAGTATATTGAGCGGCAGGCTGCCATTGACCTATTTTATCCGGTAGACCCGGAGAATGATGGATCAGACGGATGCACCGTGGTTTATAAGACAGAGAATTACACTTCCGATGAGATCGAGGCCGTGATTTCTGGCCTGCCTGCCGCCGATGTAGCCCCGGTACGGCACGGAAAGATTATAGAGACTATCAAAGATGGCAAAATGAATCGAGTGTTCTCATGCTGTGGACATGATTTTACGGAATTAACATGCTGGTATATGCCAAAATACTGCCCCAACTGCGGCGCTCCCATAGCGGACGAGGCCGTGGAGATGGTGCTAAAAAGAATGGAGGAAATTTACAAATGAACCTGAACGATACCGTAAAGATGATGAACAGCGCCAACTATAAGGAACGCTTTAAGGCGGAATACTGGCAGACCAAAATCCGGTATGAAAAGCTCCACCGTATGACGGTGAAGTACGAAGCCGGAACTTTAGATTTTGAACCGGATTGTGAACTTAGTCTACTGCTGGAACAAAAAAAGTATATGGGCCTTTACCTGAACCGCCTGGAAGTTCGGGCAGAAGTCGAAAGGATTGATTTGGAGGCGCTGAAAGATGGCAAGGGCGATTGATGCCAGTGAACTAATGGCTGAAATCCAGGCATGTAGCTGGGACAGCGAACAGGATAAGGAGCGGGCAGAGGACCTTGTGTTGGGGATGCCAACCCTCACCCCGCCGAACGAGCCGCTGATATGCGATGGGTGTCTATGGGCGGAAATGGGGGCACTTGAGAAATGCTCGTCTTGTATGAGAGACAAAAAAGATAATTACTACCGCCGCCCGCCGGAGGGAGATGAGGACGCATGAAACCGACTTGTATTACTTGCACTGCTGACTGTGTTGACGCCGCAGACATTATCTCCACTCTCCAGGCCGAAAACAAGAAGCTGCGGGCAGAGCTGGAGCAGGTGAAGAATGAGCGAGACAGCGCAAAAGCGACACTGCATTGGCTAAAACTGCATGGCCAGAAGGAGGGGTGACATGAAAAGACTGACAGGAAGAAGAGATGGACGCGCATATATTGTCGGGTGTCCAGATTTTGCGCTCCCTAAAATCGCAGGGCTGATTATACAGCAAACGGTTGACCGCCTCGCAGCCTACGAGGACACTGGGCTGGAGCCGGAGGAGATCACCGAGATGGAGGCAAGATGGGAAAGGAATTTAGAAAAATGGAACGGTTAACAGGGGAATATACTCGCTGGAATTGTGCGTGTAGACACCGCTTATTTTTTGATGTGTATGAGATTGCTGATCGTCTCGCAATCATTGAGGACATCCTGGGCGATGACTACGACCTGGACCGCCTCCGGGAGCTGGCGGAGGCCGACCGTAAGGGGCGGTGCGTGGTTCTGCCATGCATGATTGGAGACACCGTGTATGTCCTAAATCACCATCTGGGTCGAGTGTTTGAAAATGAGGTTGCTGGGTTTTCGGTGGGGTACCAAAGCGATAACAGGAACAGTGTGTCTACTGTTTATGTCGGGAAATACGGATCTAAAACATTCCGAAGGTGGAAATTCCAACAATTTGGGAAAACCGTCTTTCTGACCCGCGAGGAAGCGGAAGCCGCACTGAAGGAGGCAGAGGAATGAAATTTTGCAAACACCGCGTCATGGATCGTTGCCGAAAGAAAGGTAGGCCGTGTACGTTCAGCAAGGAATGCTTTGAGGCGGAAGAAGATCGCGAGACTAACGCCGACCGCATCCGGGCCATGAGTGACAAGGAACTGGCCGGCTTCATCGAAGAGCTTGCCTATAACAGAGAAACCCCGTGGGGTGATCTGTTTCAGGAGACGTTTTGCAAGGGGTGCCCGGCCCAAGAATACACCATGGAAAACGGGCAAAAAATGCGGCTCCGTGAGTGCGATTTCGCTGATGGGGAATGCCCGCATGGGAGCGACATTGCGTGGTGGCTCCAGCAGCCAGCGGAGGAGGGTGACAGATATGCGGCTGATTGATGCTGATGCACTAAAATCGGAACTGATTGCTTTTTACGCAGATTCCGCCGAGTTGTTCAATGAGGTTTCTTGTTTGGTAGATTCTGCTAAAACCGCTGAAACCGTTCCGGTGGTCCTCTGCCGGGATTGCAAGTTTATCATCGATAGAGACGATGGCACACATGGGTGTTATCGACATTTTGTGGATGAGTGCGAGCCGGATGACTTCTGTTCGTACGGGGAGCGATCTACAGTAGATGGACTTAAACCGTGTCCATTCTGCGGTAGTCAGAACATCGGTATTGTATACACGAGAGCCAATGGTATCCCATCTGGAGACGATGGATGGCGCGCAGAAATCAAATGTAAATGTGGAGCCAACATGAAGTTTTGGGCGTTGAAAAAGTCATGGGCGAAAGAGAGCATTACGAAGGCATGGAACCGCCGAGCTTGAGAGGAGGATCAGGATGGCTGAGTGTAAAGCGTGTGGGGAGTGGTTTGGGACGGCCACACCGCAAGATTTGTGTCCTACCTGTGAGAGAGCCTTAAAACGGCTGGGTGGATATGTGGAGCCGGTGCGGCATGGGCGGTGGGTAAAACAATATCGCAGCGGGATTCCCGTAGACAAAGGCTATGTGTCAAGCTGCTGCGATATGTGGAGTGATCGAAAATCAAACTACTGTCCCAACTGTGGGGCAAAGATGGACGCTGATGGATAATCTTCTGACGGACAAGGATCTGGAGACCATCGCCCGGGCCCACCGCCGCTGCGGTGAGATGGAGATCGAGCGGACGCTGGGGGCGCTGCGGGTGCGGGTGAGCACCTGCCCCGCCTCCCGGGCCTGGTCCGTGCCCTACCTGATCCGGCTGGAGCGGTGGCGGCCTGGGATGTACAGTACACAATATTTTGACAGCGCGGAGGCGCTGAGAGAGGAGTGGGAACGTGGCACGATTGACTTATCAGGACGCTGACGGCAGCTGGGGGCTGCACGGAGTGAGCTGGGATCAGCTGGCGGCCCTGCCGCCCCGGGTGTATGGTGCGCTGGTCAGACTGCGGGACCTGGAGGCCCGCATGGAGACGGAGGCCAGGGAGGTCCCGGCAGAGATGGAGGAGGGAGGAGCGTCATCATGGCTCAAGCAGAGATTTGCGCGTGTGACCTAATGCAGCAGGTGCTGGTGATCCAGCTGCCCCGGGGAGACCGGGGCGAGGCGGACCTGGCGGCATACCGGGACTATGTGGTGGAGTCGCTGGCCCAGGGCGTGCTGGTCCTGGGGGCCGGGACCTCCTGGGCGGTGGAGACCGTACCAAGCCTGGGCGGGGTGCAGATCCAGCGGGATCCGGGGATCCTCCGGGCCCACAGCGTCCCGGAGCCCAAGGCGGATCCAAAGCCGGACCGCCTGAACCCGTGGCGGGAAAAGAAGGAGACTCTGGAACGGCTCCAGCAGTACCGTCAGGCGGGCGGCCTGGGCTGTCTGGAGGCGGTGGCCAGCCGGTGCGGCGGAGATCTTACAGCGGACAAGCTCCGGGGCGTCCTCACCGGAGCCGAGAAGCTGCCCATTGAGCAGTGGCGGACCATCCGCCGGGCCCTGGACCAGCTGGAGGAGGGTACGGATGAGTAAGATCCTGCGGAAGATCCAGAGCGGACGCCTGGTGTATGCGGTGGTATATACCGCACCAGTAGCAGGGGACAGCCCTCGGCAGCGGACCCAGAAGCGGCAGGCCAGCACGGCGGCCCGGGAAAAGCTGAACGCCAGGACTTCATTCCAGAAGCTGGAGCGGACCCTGGCGGCCAACTTCGATGACGGGGACCTGTTCCTCACTCTCACCTATGATGACAAGCATCTGCCGGACGGCCGCGATGCGGCGGTCCGGCGGATCCGGTCCTTCTTGAGCCGGCTGCGCAAGGCGAGGAAAGAGCGGGGACATTTGCTTCACTACATCTATGTGACGGAGGGGTGCAATCCGGGAGGGCGGCTCCACCACCATGTGGTGCTCAACGCCACAGGGGATGACCTGGAGGAGATCCGGCGGTTGTGGATCTACGGGGACAACCTGGAACTGCGGCGGCTGACCTTTCACCGGGATCACACATACGAGGATCTGGCCAGCTACCTCACCAAGGAGCCCCGGGAGTGGGGCCACCCGCAGGTGGGAGAGCGGACCTGGACGCCATCTCTGGGGCTGGCCCATCCGGAGCCAGAGACTGAGACGGTGCCGGACTGTGTGACCCTGTCCGCCCCGCCGGAGGCGGACATCCTCTCCCGGGAGGGTCCTGTGGTCAATGGTTATGGGGAGTTTGCCTGGATCAAGTATCTCCTGCCCAGGGATCCGGCCCGGAAACGGCGGCGCAACAGACGAAAGCGAAAAAAAGAATAGCTTTTCTATTCTTTTCAGTCTCGGGGGTAAGTATATTCTCTTTAAATTTTAGAGGAAAGAGGCGAAAAAGATTTGCAATCGAACGTGTGTTGTGGTAAACTAAGCATGAAGGACGGATGGGTGATCTGCCCAGTCTGCCGGAAGGGGAAGCTGCTGAAGCTCCTGCCGGACACAGCCGTCCGAAACCTGCCCGTGAAGTGCAAGCGCTGCGGACAGGAGAGCGTTGTGAATATCGATGCGCCTGAGCCAGAGTCCACAGAGACCAGCGCCTGAGCCAATGACGACCCGATCAGTCGGGTGTCGTGGCTTGGGCGCTTTTTGTTTTGCCCGGAGGTGATAGCCCGTGGCCATGAAGCCGCTCAGGCCCTGCCGGCACCCAGGCTGCTCAGCCTTGACCCGGGAGGGCTACTGCCCAAAACACAAGCCAGCCAGGGCCCCGCGCCGGGCTTCGGCGGAATATCACAGCTGGTACAGCCTGCCCATCTGGACGGAGGACCTGCGCCCAACGCAGCTGCTGCGGGAGCCGTTCTGCCGCGCCTGCGCCGCCCAGTATCCGCCAGGAGATCCCAGGCACCGCACCAGGGCCACGGTGGTGGACCACATCGAGCCCCACCGGGGCAGCTGGGCCAGGTTCATCGACCCGGCCAACCATCAGAGCCTGTGCAAACGGCATCACGACCAGAAAACGGCCCGGGAACAGGCCGCAGAACGGCGGAAAAAAGGCCGCTGATTTGGGCGGCCAGCGCTCGGAAATGCTGGGACGCTTGGGCGCGGGCGCCTGGACGTGTGCGCCCATGGGCGCACACAGGGAGGCCGAAGGCCTCGAACCCTCTCCCCGGGGTAAGAAAGTTTTGACGGGAGGGGCGCAAGACCGTATGCAGCCCTCGGTGAGGGATTTTTTCCCCACGGGGCAGAAACGCGAAAGGAGATGAGACCATGCCGGGACCCAGACAGAGGCTGAGCGTGCTGGAGGCCAACGGCCGCAAGCACTTGAGCAAGGCCGAGAAGGCCGCCAGGGCGGCCCAGGAGGTGGAGCTGCCCAAACCCGCCAAAATGCGGGTGCCCCGGTGGTTGCCGGAGTATCTGAAGGCCGAGTTTCGGGCGCTGGCCAAGGAGTTGTTGGCGGCCGACATGGGAGCGGCCCAGCTGGACCGGGACACCCTTGGGCGCTATGTGGCGGCTCAGCACCAGTTCACGGCGGCCTGCCGCATGGTGCAGGACGCCCTGGATCAGGAGGACCCGGACCTGGTGAACGCATGGAGCCGAGCCCAGAAAACCTATTTTGAGCAGGCCCGGGCCTGTGCCAACGACCTGGGAATGACCATCACCAGCCGGTGCCGCCTGGTGGTGCCGGAGGGGGCGCAGAAACAGGAGGAGAACCCCTTCCTCCAGCTGATGGAGGCGAGACGACGTGCCTGATCTGCTGACCCTGGCCCCGGGCGTGGAGGTGGTCCGGCCGGACGACGGGACTCGGCTGCGGTACAGCGGGGACGAGGTGGAGCTGGTGCGGAACTTCTTCTCCCTGCTGGTGTTCGGCCAGAACGAGTGGGCGGGACAGCCCTTTGTCCTGTCCGCCTGGGAGGAGGAGGCCATCCGGCAGTTCTACGGGGTCCAGGCCCGGGACGAGGACGGGACCTGGAGCCGGTACCGGCGCTATCTCTATGAGGAGATCCCCAAGAAGAACGGCAAATCAGAGTTTGCCGCCGGACTGGGCCTCTACCACCTGATCGCGGACGGGGAGGCCCGGCCCCAGGTGGGCATCTTCGCCGCCGACAAGACCAATGCGGACATCATCTACCAGTGCGCCAAGTACATGGTGGAGCACACCGCCCTGGGCCAGCCGGAGCACGACTCCCTGGTGTGGTGCCGGGACAGCGTGCGGGAGATCCGCAGCAGGGACGGCGGTGTGATGAAGGTCTACTCCAGCGACGCCTCCACCAAGCACGGGTTTTCGTTTTCCGCCATCATCATCGACGAGCTCCACGCCCAGCCCAACCGGCGGCTGTGGGACGTACTGACCGCCGGTTCAGACGCTGCCCGGCGGCAGCAGGCGGTGATCGTGCTGACCACGGCGGGGGACGATCCGGACCGGCGGAGCATCGGCTGGGAGATCCACGAGAAATGCCGGAGGCTGCTGGCCTGGCGGCGGGGGGAGCCGGAGCGGGAGCTGGACAGCGACCTGCCAGAGTGGTGCCCCATCATGTTCGGCATTGGGGTCCTCACCGGGGACGACCCGGACAGGATCGACGCGCTGGACATCTATGACGAGGCGCTGTGGTTCGCCTGCAACCCCGGATTGGGACACAACCTGCGCCTGAGCGATTTCCGGCGGGAGGCCCGGGCGGCCCGGCAGAGCGAGGCGGCAGAGCGGCTGTTCCGCTGGCTGCGGCTGAACCAGTGGATCGCGGTGAAGGCGGTGAGCTGGGTCCCGGTGACCATCTATGACAAAACCCAGTTCAACCGGCCGGAGTGGGCCGGGATGAATGTGCTGGCCCGGAGGCGGGCGGTGCGGGAGTATCTGAGAGGAAAACGGTGTTTCGGCGGCCTGGACCTGTCCAAGAGCACCGACCTGACCGCCCTGGTGCTGCTCTTCCCGCCCCAGGAGGGGCTGGAGACCTGGGTGGCACTGTTCTGGGGGTGGGTCCCCCTGGACGATCTGGAGGCCCGGGAGACCCGGGACGGGGTCCCTTATGGGGACTGGCTCCGGGCGGACTTCCTCCAGGGCTGCGAGGGGGACATCATCGACTACGACGCGGTGGAGCAGACCATCTGGCAGGCGGCGGAGGAGTTCGACCTGGTGTGCCTGGGGCTGGACCCGGCCATGAGCTGGACGCTGTCCCAGCGGCTGATGCAGAGCACCGCGGAGCACGGGGCCATCGAGGTCATTGAGATCCGCCAGAACATGACCGGTATGAGCCCGGCCACCAAGCAGCTGGAGCTGCTTCTGCGCAAAGGGGAGATGCTCCATGAGCACAACACGGCGGCCCGGTGGTGCTTCGGCAACGTACGGTGCGCCACCGATGGCAACGAGAACATGAAGCCCATGAAGAACCGCAGCGTGGGGCGTATCGACATCACGGTGGCCTGGATCATCGCCATGGCGGCGGCCATGCTGAAGGACACGGAGAAGCCGGATCTGGCGGCGGCGCTGGGCCGGGAAGATTTTAGCTTGTAAAAGGCGGCTGAGCCGCCGGGGAGGCAGACATGAAGCATCTGAAAGAGGCGGCGGCAGCGTACGCCGTGGAGCTGGCGATGGCCGCAGGGGCGGCGCTGGTGTGCGTGGGGATCGGGCTGTACTCGGCCCCGGCGGGCCTGATCGCGGCGGGGGTGTTCCTGCTGGCGGGGGCGGTGCTCAGTGCGCTGGGAGGAGGCGGTGACCAGTGAGCGTATCCAAAGGGCTGCGGGCGGTGGCCCGGTCGCCCTCCGCACAGAAGGGGCTGACGGCGGAGATGCTGGTGGAGGCCGGATACCCCGCCGCCGGGACGGAGACGGGGGAGAGCTTTGCCCGGAAGCTGTCGGCGGTGGACCGGTGCATTGAGATCCTCAGCGACTCCATGGGGAAACTGCCCTGTTTCATCATGGACAGCCGGAGCCGGGAGCGGGTGGACCTGCCCATCCTCCAGCTGCTCAACGTGCGGCCCAATGAGGCCATGACCCCGTTCATCCGGAAAAAAATTTTAGAGACCAGCCGCCTGGTCAACGGGAATGGCTATGACTGGATCGTCCGAGACCCGAAAAGCGGCCGGCCGGTGGAGCTGATCCCGGTGCCGGGGCAGCTGGTGGAGCCCTGGAGAGACAGCGCGGGCCGGGTGTGGTACACCGTGACCCACCCCTGGACGGGGGAGCCCATGGTCCTCCCCAACGAGGATATATGCCACTACAAGACGGCGACCCGGGACGGGCTGAGAGGCGTGGGGGTCCTGCGGCGGGCCAGCGAGACCATCGCCTCGGCCCGGGCCCAGCAGCAGTATGAACTGAGCTATTACCAGAGCGGGGGGCAGCCCTCCGGCATCCTGCGGACGGAGGCCGACCTGGGCGGCAAGGTCCAGGACCCGAAAAACCCGGGGCAGCTGGTGAGCCGCAAGGACCTGCTCCGGCGGGAGTGGGAACGGGTCCACGCCGGACCGCTGAACGGCCACCGGATCGCCATTATGGATTTTGGCCTGGACTATAAACCGCTGGCCTCCAGCAACCAGGACGCCCAGTTCGTGGAGAGCCGGGAGGTCACGGTGCGGGATATCGCCCGGTATTTCGGGGTCCCCCTGTACAAATTGCAGGAGGGGAAACAGGCCTACGGCAGCAATGAGCAGAACGCCATTGAATATGTGGTGGGCACACTCCACCCCAATGTGACCCAGTACGAGGAGGAGCAGACCTGGAAGCTGCTGCTGCCCAGCCAGGTGACCGCTGGGCTGGAGATCCGGATCAACATGCTGGCGGAGCTGCGGGGCGACACCGCCGCCAGGGGCCAGTGGTACCGGGACATGACCGAGGTGGGCGGGTTCTGCGTCAACGACATTATGGATCTGGAGGATATGCCCCATGTCCCAGGCGGCGACGAGCGGCGGGCCAGCCTGAACTATGTGCCCCTGCGGGACTGGGCGGAACTGAGCCGGCTGCGGGCGCAGCAGGGCGCGCTGGAGGAGGAATGAGATGGATCAGATCACGAAAGCGGCGCGGCTGATGAAGGCCGCCCCGGATGAGGGAGAGATGGCCCTCGTCAACGCACAGGCCCTGCGGGAGCTGGGGGCGGAGGAGGTGTTCACCTTTCGCCTGGCCGCGTGCAACAACCAGGTGGACCGGGACCTGGAGAAATTCAGCGACGGGGCCCTGGAGGGGCTGGCGGAGAAATTTGTGGGCCGTCCGGTGCTGATGGACCACTGCTGGTCTGCCGGGAGCCAGACCGCCCGGGTCTATGCCGCCGGCGTGGAGCCCATGCCGGAGACGGAGGGCGGGAAACAGCTGGTGCTCCGGTGCTATATGCCCCGGCTGAGGGGCAACGAGGACACCATTGCCGCCATCGAGGGCGGCCTGCTGCGGGAGTGCAGCGTGGGGGTGTCCGTCCGGCGGGCGGTGTGCTCCATCTGCGGGACAGACTGGACGCAGCACTGGTGCGAGCACAACAAGGGCCAGCAGTACGGCGAGGGGATGTGCATCATCATCCTGGACGAGGCGGCGGACGCATACGAGGTGTCCCTGCTGCCGGTCCCGGCCCAGCCTGCGGCCGGGGTGGTCAAAAGCAAGCGCTACGGCGGGCCGGAGGGCCCGGAAAGTGATCCCACGGGCGGGGCGCCCGGTCACAATATCTCCTGGCAGGACGAGGCCCTGCTGGAGCTGGAAAAACTGAGATTTTGAGGAGGATATGAGATGAGACGCAGACTGATCGAACTGAAAAGCCAGCGGACCACGCTGCTGGAGAACGCCGAGGCCCTGCTGAAGGAGGGCAAGCAGGCGGAGTACCGCACCGAGATGGAGAAGGTTGCCAACATGAACGGCGAGATCTCCGACGTGGAGAAGCTGCTGGAGGAGCAAGACCGGAAATTCATGGAGCGGGGCAAAGACCCGGCCGAGGAGAAGGACAAGGCTCTGGAGCGCGCCGACATCCTGCGGAAGGGCGGCGAGGTGAAGTTCTCCGCCCGGGAGACCATGCGGGATGTGTACCAGGCCAGCAAGCAGGTGACTTTGGCCACCGGAAGCATCGTACAGCCCACCGGGGCGGGCAGCAATATCCGCGACCCCCTGGGCAACATGGTGTGCTCTGTGGTGGACGAGGTCTATGTGCAGGATCTGACGGGCATGGGCGCCTATCTGGAGCCCTATGTGATCTCTGAAATTGACGCCAAGGGCGGCAAGGTGAGTACCAACGCCGGGAAGGCCCGCACCGCCTCCACCGACCCCACCTTCGGCGTGGCCAAGATCGCCCCCTATGAGCTGAACGTGACCAGCTTTGTGGACCGGAACATCAACCGGCTGAGCCCCGCCAGCTACTATGAGAAGATCCACGGCATGGCCATGCGGGCCATGAAGCGGCAGATCGCCGCCATGATTTTCAACGGCGACGGCCAGAGCAGCCCCGATATGTTCGGCGTGAAAAATGCCAAAAACGTGGCGGGCGGCACCATTTTCAAAAAGTTGGAGAACGCCACGCTGGACGAGAACCTGCTGACTGAGCTGTTTTTCGCCTATGGCGGCGACGAGACCCTGGGGGCCAATGCCAAGCTGTACCTGAACAAGAAGGACCTGCTGGCCATCGGCAAGCTGCGCAACGGCGACAAGGAGCGGATCTTCAAGATCATCCCTGAGGGCGGCAACCCCAACCGGGGCACCATCGTGGACGGCGGCACCGTGATCCCCTATGTGATCTCCTCCGCCCTCACCGCCCTGGACGGCGCAGGCGCCACCATCCAGACCATGGTGTATGGCGACCCCATGAACTATGAGCTGGGCCTGTTCGGTGACTACACCATCCGGGTGGACGAGAGCGTGAAGGCTGTGGAGCGGATGTACGCCATCCTGGGCGACGTGATGGTGGGCGGCAACCTCATTGTGGACAAGGGGTTCGTGGTCGCCACCAGCGCCGCAGGCGGCTGATCGAGAGGAGAGAGGACTGTGGCCATACCGGAGGAGCTGAGGGAGACGGTTTTTTCCTACTGCAAGGAGGAGGACACCCCGGACACCCTGGGGCCCATGACGGTGGCCTGGGACGGGGCGGAGGGCTATCTGGAGGGGGCCGGGGTGACCCGGCCCGCCCCGGAGTCCAAGCGGCATGGCCTGTGGCTGGGGGTCATGCTGGCGGAGACGCTGGACCGGTATGACAACCGGGGAGGACAGGCCGCCGGACAGCTCCGGGACAATCCGGCCCACCGCCGGGCGCTGACACAGCTGAAGCTGACGGAGCCGGAGGCATAAAAAAGCCGCCCCCGGGAGGGGCGGCGGGTCAGGGCTGAGAGGAGACCGGCTGGCCGTTCTCCCACAGCTCAGAGCCGTCCAGGTCGATGTCATCGTTCCAGGAGACCCCGTAGCCGCCCGGATCTGTCCGGACCTGCTCAAACAGGCCGGGGACGGTGCGGAGGGAGGCGAAGGCGTCGATCCGGTCCAGCAGGGGGGCCATGTCATACCGTTTGGCGCAGCCGTCGGAAAAGTGGACCAGCAGGGCATAGCCGGGCAGCGGGGTAACGGATTTGATCTTGTGAAGCATGAGGAACACCCCCTTTTTGTGACCAGTATATCACGGTGCTGTAAAAACACCAAGGGGAACTTGTGAAATGGAGGAGAAACAATGACCCAGGCGGGAGACCTGCGGTGCAGGATCCAGCTGTATGAGCTGGAGGAGGTGTGCAACGTACTGGGGGAGCGGACCATGGAGTACCGGCCGGGGCGGAAGGTCTGGGCCCAGATCGTGCCCACCTCCGGGCGCAGCATGCCCCAGGCCGGGGAGGTGGAGCCCATGGAGGTGACCCACCGGGTGGTGGTGCGCAGCACCGCCCTGCCGGAGCTCCGGAACGGGCTGCGGTTCACCTTCCGGGGGCAGTGGTATGAGGTGCTGTACGGCTACCCCATCTACAACCGGGCCGGGTGGCTGGAGCTGTTTGCCAGATTGGTGGTGGATGACCGTGTCCCAGGGGTTTGACAGTAATTTTAAGCAGTTCGCCAGAGACCTGGAGGCAGTGGGGCGGTCCTATGGAAAGTCCCAGAAAAAATTCCTGCGGCAGGAGGGCGGCAAGCTGCTGCGCAAGACCAAGGCCCGGGCGAAGGCGCTGGGGACGAAAACCGGGAACTACAAAAAATCCATCAAGCGGGGCAAGGTCTATCGGTACAACGGCGCGGACGCCATCCGGGTATACTCCAGCGCCCCCCACGCCCACCTCATCGAGGAGGGGCACCGGATAGTGACCCACGATGGCACAGAGGTGGGGTTTGTCCGGGGACATCATGTGTTTGAGCTGGCGGCCAAGGAGTTTGAGAGCCAGTTCTACACCGATCTGGACGAGTATTTGGAGGAGGCGGTGGACATCAAATGACACTGCTGGAGGTAAACCGGGCGGTGTGCGCCCTGGCGGAGCAGGCGGCGGCCCGGTCCGGGACGGGGGCGGGGCTGTCCGCGGAGGACCTGAGCCGGCCCATCCTGCGGCCGGCGCTGAAGATCGACCTGGAGGAGAGCCGGGAGGCCGCGGCGGTGGAGGACCTGGTGGAGGTGGAGGTGACCTTCCGCATCTACTTCTACGCCCGGGACCACCGCCGCCCCAAGCTGGACAACCTGGCCATGCGTCAGGCCCTGGGCCTGGCCTTCCGGGACGGGATCCCGGTGGGGGAGGACGTGATCCCCATCGATGAGGGGCTGTCCTTCACGGTGACCGACGGGGTGTTGACGGCCGCGCTGGAGCTGCGGCTGGATCTGGAGCCGGAGACGCCGGAGGGCGAGCTGATGGAGACCCTGTCCCAGCGGTACATGACAGACTGAGCCCCACGCCGGAGGGCGGGGGACGCAAAGAAAAGGAGTGATTTGTATGGCAGTGCATCTGCCCAGCATCAGCATTATCTTCCGCCAGCTGGCGGGGACCTTCATCCAGCGCTCCGCCCGTGGCGTGGCGGTGCTGATCGTGAAGGACGACACGGAGGGCAAGGGCGGGCCCTATTACCGCTTCGGGGACGCCACCCAGATCCCGGAGGGGGAGTTCACCGCCCAGAATGAGCAGTACATCCGGGACGCCCTCAGCTTCGGCCCCCTGCGGGCGGCGGTGGTCAAGATCGGGACCTCCGGCCAGCTGGCCCAGGCCCTGGCCGTACTGGTCCAAAAGGAACAGACCGGCTGGGTCACGGTCTGCGGCGGGGCGTCCAAGGACTGGACGGACCTGGCGAGCTGGATCAAGGCCAGGGAAAAGGAGGATAAGAGCTGGAAGGCGGTGGTCTACAACGCCTCGGCCCCGGACTGTATGCACATCGTCAACCTGACCAACCCCAATGTGGTCTTTGCCGATGCCCGGGGCAAGCAGACGGGAGAGAAGTACACCCCCAGCCTGGCCGGCCTGCTGGCCGCCTGCAACGTGGAGCGCGGGGCTACCAACGCCCTGTGCGCCAACCTGACCAGCGTGGAGATGCCGGAGGACCCGGAGGCCGCGGTGGGCAGCGGGAAATTCATCCTCGTCAACGTGGACGACCAGGTCCGGGTGGGGGTGGATGTGAACTCCCTGACCACGGTGGACGGCTCCACCAGGACGGAGGACATGAAGTACATCGAGACGGTGGAGGCCATGGACATGATGCGGGACGACATCGCCCAGGCCTTCCGGCAGGACTACATGGGCAAGTACCGCAACTCCACCGCCAACCAGATGCTGTTCCTGGCGGCGGTGAACGAGTATTTCCGGCAGCTGGGGGAGGAGAACGTGCTGGATCCGGAGCACGACAACACCGCTCAGGTGGACGTGGAGAGCCAGCGCAACGCCTGGATCGGCGCGGGCAAGGCCGAGGCCGCCGACTGGGACGACGGCAGGGTGCTGGCCACCCCCTTCAAGCGCCAGCTGTTCCTGGCGGGGGATGTGAAGATCCTGGGGACCATGGCCGACCTGCGGTTCGTGGTCACCCTGATGTGAGGAGGAGCGAGGATGGATCAGTACAAGAAAATCATGCACGGCAGCACCTCCGCCGTGTACATCAACGGCGAGCGGGACGCCCTGCCCACCAAGATCGAGGTCAAAATGACCGGAGACTTCGAGGATATGGCCTTCTGCGGCGAGGACGCCAGCTTCCCGGAGTACAACGGCTATGCCATCGAGGGGACCATCACCGACCGGAAGACGGACAGCAGGCTGGAGCTGGCCATTGTGGAGGGCTACCGCACGGGCATTATGCCCGACATCGTCATTATGACCTCCCTGGGCCGGAGAGGGAGTGCCGCCCGGGAGCGGTGGTCCCTGTCCGGGGTGGTGTTCACCGAGGTGGCCCTGGCTAACATCGAGGCCAAGAAGGGCGTGGAGCGTGAGCTGCCCTTCAAGGCGGTCTATGCCAAGAATCTGGAGGCGATCCAATGAGCAAGATCACATTTGAGCAGCTGCTGGCCCGGCGGGAGCAGCGGGAGCAGGACAAGTACCGGGTGGGGCTGCTGACCATCCCCGGCTCCGGGGAGGGGCTGGAGGCCAGGACTCCGGACAAGGGGGCCATCCTCCAGCTGTATGGGGAGCTGACGGCGGCACAGACCCCCCTGGAGGGGCTGGAGTGCGGCCGCCACGCCCTGTATGATGTGTGCCCCCAGCTGCGGGACAAGGAGCTGCACGCCGCCCTGGGGTGCCAGGACGACCCCATGGGGGTGCTGGACGCCCTGTTCTCCGTGGCCGAGCAGGACCAGCTGGGCGGCCAGGCCCTGCGCTTTTTGGGGCTGCTCCCCGAAGAGAAGCCCAAAACGAGATCCGGAGCCGGTGAGGACGATGAGGATGGAGAGGGACCGGAGGACCCGGGTCTGGAGACGGTAAAAAACTGATCGCCCGCGACCCTCTGCTGAGGCTGTTCGCCTTCTATGCGGTGCGGGGCTGGTCCCTGGAGGAGCTGGCCAGGACCAGCCCGGCCCAGCGGGGGTTTTTGGAGGGTGCGCGGGCGCTGTACTATGAGGAGCAGATGGAGCTGGGAGAGGCCGGGACGGCCCTGGGCCTGGCCAGAGTGCTGCCAGGAGGTGAGCGGTAATGGGGCGGAAGGTGATCCACACCATCCTGAACCTGCGGGACAACATGAGCGGCGGGATGGTGAAGGCGGCCAAAAATGTCAAGGGGGTCAACCGGGAGATGCTGGCCGCCACCCGGACGGTGGAGCGGTTCCAGCGGAAAACGGCGGACGCCTGCTCCCGGGCGGTGGGCTCCCTGGGCAAGCTGGGGGTGGCCGCCGGGGGCGCGGCGGCGGCCCTGGGGATCAAGACCGGCCTGTCTGAGGCCATGGATCTGGAGGGCTACCGCCTCCAGCTGGAGACGGCCACCAAGGACACGGTGAAGGCCGCGGGCATTATGAAGTACGCGGTGGACCTGGCCAACCGGACCCCCTTTGAGGGGGGCGAGCTGGTGGAGGGGGCGGCCAAGTTCGAGGCCATGGGGATGAGCGCGGAGCAGTGGCTCACCCGGGCGGGAGACATGGCGGCGGCCACCAACAAAAGTTTTGACCAGGCCACAGAGGCCCTGATCGACGCCCAGACGGGAGAGCTGGAGCGGCTGAAAGAATTTGGCATCACCAAGGCCATGATCGTGGCCCAGGGGGAGAAGCTGTTCCGCAAGGTCCAGCTCGTCAACAACAAGGGCCAGATCGTCAACCAGGAGAAATTTAACCAGGCGCTGATCTCCCTGATGGAGGACAAGTTCGCCGGAGGCATGGAGAAGCAGGCCACAACCATGAAGGGCCTGTGGTCCACCGTCACTGGCGTGACCAAGTCGGCCCTGGCCGAGATGGTGGGCATGACCAGCGACGGCAGCATCCGGGCCGGGTCGGCCATGGAGCGGCTGAAAGGCTCTGTGGCCCAGCTGGCCGGACGCCTGGAGCAGTGGCAGCAGGACGGGACCCTGTCCCGGCTGGGCGAGCAGCTGGACCAGGGGCTGGCCCGGGGGCTGGATCTGGCCAGCCAGGGGTTTCAGTGGCTGGCGGAGAATGGGGACACGGTGAAGAGCACGCTGTTCGGCCTGGCGGGCGCATTCGCGGCGGTGAAGGTGCTGAAATTGGCCACGGACCTGATTTTTTTGGGGAAAAACCTGTTCCTGTTTGGGAAAACTGCGGCGGCAGTGATGTCGGCTAACCCCATGGTGCTGGGCATCATGGCGGCAGTGGCCGCCGGAGCGCTGCTCATCGGCAACTGGGACGAGGTGAAGGCCTGCGCCGCCGACCTGTGGCAGCGGACCACGGAGCTGTTCGGCGGGATCCGGGACAGCATCACCTGGGCGTTTGACTCCGCCAAAGAGGGAGTATCCGGGTTTTTCGACTGGATCGGGGACAAATTGAGCAGCCTGGACGGGGCCATTGAATCGACCCCGATCATCGGCGGCATCTACAAGGGGGTAAAATCCGCCGGCGGCTGGGTGATGAACAAATTGCGGGGCCACGCCCTGGGCACCCCCTATTTCTCCGGCGGCCTGACCCGGATCAACGAGCGGGGCGGCGAGATCGTGGACCTGCCCAGCGGGACCAGGATCATCCCCCACGACGTCTCCCGGCGGATGGCCGGAGGCCCCAGCATCACGGTCTATGTGACGGTGCAGGGCAACGTGATCGGGAACGGAGCTTTTGCCGACCAGATGGGGCGGATCATCGCCCAGCGGGTGCTGCGCGCGGCGGCCAACTGCTGAAAAAAGCCGCCCCCGGCTGGGGGCGGCGAGGGGGCGGGGGATAGTCACTGGACGCCGAGGCGTTGACGCAGGGCCTCCTGGAATACCTGGGAGAAGTTCAGGCCCGCTTTTTCACCCAGATAATTCAGATAGCTGGGCAGAGTGACATTTTTCCGGACAGTGCGCTGGTCGTGGGCCTTGCGGTAGTCGTCAAAATCGACCAGGGCGAAGGCGGCGCTCTCACCCGGCTGACAGGGGGGGAGCACGGCGGAGGGGGGCGGGATCTCCCGGCCCAGGTCCTGGAGGGTGACGCCGCACAGGCCGATGGCGTCGGAGGCCATTTCAATGGCCTCTGACAGTGTACCTCCCTCGGTGTTGACATCCAGGTCCGGGACATAGACCACATAGCCGGAGCCGGTGGGTGTGAGGATGATCGGATACGCAGATTTCATAGTACAGCCTCCTTGCGGAGGCGGGGGCCGGGCTTACAGCCCCCGCCTTACAATACTTATTATACACACTGAATACGCATTTGTCAAGAGGAGATCGAAAAAGGAGGCGGGTATGTACAAGCTGATTTTGAGCGTGAACAACCTGGAGGAGGTCATGGTATGGCCCTCGGTGCCGCCGGACTTCGGGCCGGAGCAGGCACAGCGCAACGGGACCTATGAGGGGATCAGCGGGGACTTCAACACGCTGGGCCCCATGGGCCTATGGTCCATCCCGCTGTCCGGAGTGTTTCCGGTGGGGCGCAGGCCCCTGTATATGCCGCCGGAGGCGGTAGAGGACGGCTGGCGCTATGTGGATTTCATCCGGCGCAACCGGGAGAGGCGGGTCCCATTCCGGCTCACCCTGCTGGACGGGAGCGGCGTCTGCCGGTTTAATGCAGCGTGCAGCGTGGACGAGTTTGAATGGAAGGTTCGCAGGAATGGGGACATCGCCTATTCCCTGACGTTCCGGGAATACCGGTTTTTGTAGGAGGCAGAGATGGGCCGGGACTATGTGGACGACCACAGATTTTACCTCTATCGGGCCGGAGGAGGGGCGGAGGACATCACCCGATGGGTGCGCCAGCCCCAGGCCCGGGATGTGCTGGAGGCGCTGAGCGTGGAGCTGACGTTCCAGGCCCTGCGCCACGACAGCTATGACAAATACATGACCTGGCCGGGGATCCAGCCGGGGGACCAGCTGAGGGTGGTCAACCACGGGACGGAGCTGTTTGCCGGGGTGGTGCTGTCGGTGGGGCTGGACGGCAGCGTCACCGCCAACGACCAGGGCTGGTACCTCACCAAGAGCGAGATCGTCTTTCAGGCAGCCAACGCCGCGGCGGACGACGCCATCCGGCGGATGTGCGCCAAGGCGGGCATCCGGGCGGGGGACCTCCCCAGCCTACCCACCCGGATCACGGAGGTGTGGACGGGGGATACCCCGGAATCCATCCTCCAGGACATTCTGGCGGTGTGCTCCGCAGAGACCGGCCGGCAGTACAAACGCCGGGTGCGGGGCGGGGCGCTGACCATCACGGAGCTGCCCACCCAGGCCATCACGGCCTGGCACAAACCGGCGGACAACCTGGCCCCCTTCGACATCACCACCGCCAAAGGGCCGGTCTCCGGCCGGGACAGTATGGAGGCGCTGGTCAACTCGGTGGTCCTCACGGGAGGCCGGGGGGACAAGGTGCAGGAGCTGGGCCGGGGCTACAACCCCCAGAGCGTGGCCCGGTATGGCCTGTTGCAGGCGGTGGAGCGGCTGAGCGGGGACGAGGACCCGGCCCAGGCCCGGCAGCGCATCCGGACTCTGCTGGATCAGGGGGACCGGCTGACCCAGGAGCGGACGGTGGAGGAGCTGTGGGGGACCGACGAGGTGGAGAGCGGCATCCTGCTGCGTTTCGCTCCCAACACGTTCGGAGTGGCCGGAGACCTGCGTGTGACGGAGGTGGTCCACCACTATGGGCCGTCGCACACCATGAGCGTGACCGTCCGGGACCCGGCAGCGGGCCGGGCCGCCGGAAGCGCAGACGTGATCGAGGCTGGATAGGAGGCGGAGCGAGGTGTCATGGGACTATGAACTGGCGCGGGCTATGCGACCCCAAAAACAGGGCCCGCCCGGGCTGGAGGGGCGGGTGGTATCCACCGCGCCCCTGACCATCTCCCTGCTGGACGGGGAGGTGATGGCGCCCCCTGCCGCCCTGGCGGTGGTGGAGGGTGCGCCGGGCTACACGGTGACGGAGCACACCATCCAGCGCCTGCCCTGGCAGGTGGGCGACCGGGTGGCCTGCCTGTGGATGGGGAAAACCCTGGTGATATTGGGGAGATTGGAGGAGCCATGAGGAGTATTTTCCCGGAACTGCCCCAGGACATCCCCGCCCAGGCGGCGGAGACGGTGGGCAGAGTTCCGGCATTTGACGCAGACAGGGGGCGGTTCCTGCTGCGGGACGGCGCGCTGGTAGAGCGCAGCGGCGTGGAGGCGGTCAGGCAGTGGTTCGAGCTGGCCCTGCGGCAGCAGATCGACCGCATCCCCATCTACCGCACCCAGGGGGCGAAAAAATACGGCGTGCCACGGGACCTGATCGGCGGGAAGCTGCCCCAGGGCCTGGCGGCGGCGGAATTGGAACGAGGTGTGCGGGAGACCGCCAGCTATAACCCGGCGGTGCGGGAGATCCGGGAGCTGCGCCTGTCCCGGGAGGGACGGACCTGCGTGGTGGAGTTCACGGCGGTGCTGCACACCGGAGAGAGCGTGGAGGTGAATGTTGATGTCCAAAGGGGATGAGATCCTGGCCCAGATGCTGGCGGCGGTGCCGGACAGCTATCAGAAAACCATCGGATACCCCACATACGACTGGCTGGCGGGGGCCGCCATCCCCACAGCCCAGGTGAGCCTGGATCTGGAGGAGGCAAAACGGCGGCTGGATCCGGAAAACCTGAGCGGGGAGGACCTGGACCGGTACATCGTGCCCAGGACGGGGCTGGAGCGGATCGCAGCCACATTCGCCCGGGGCGAGGTGACGGTGACCGGGACGGGGACGGTGCCCGCCGGGACCCTGTTTGAGAGCCATGGCGGCATTCAGTATGCGGCCACGGCCCAGGTGGAGGCGGCAGGGACGGCAAAGGTCCCGGTGCAGTGCGTGACGGCGGGGGCGGCAGGGAATTTGCCCGCCCGGGCGGTGTCCCTGATGCCCGTCCAGGTGGCGGGGATCGTGTCCGCCATCAACGAGGCCCCCATGGCAGAGGGCTATGAGGCAGAGACGGACGCGGCCTATTATGCCCGGTTCCTGGTGCGGCTGCGCACCCCGCCCACCAGCGGGAACCAGTACCACTATCTTACCTGGGCCATGGAGGTGCCCGGGGTGGGTGGCGTACAGGTCTACCCCCTGGAGAAGGGGGCCAACACGGTTGGGGTGGTGCTCATCGACCAGTTCGGGAAGCCCGCCAGCCGGGAGCTGGTGGAGCAGGTCCAGGCACACATTGACCCGGGGAGCCGGGGCCTGGGAGAGGGCGCGGCCCCCATTGGGGCAAAATGCTATGCCGCAGCGGCGGGGGAGGTCAAACTGAACCTCTCCATGCAGGTCACAAAATCCGAGGAGACCGCCCAGGAGACGGTGACACAGGCCATCCGGGCGCGTGTGGGCGCCTATCTGACGGAGATCGCACTGGAGGCCTATCGGCCAGTGCTGGCCGCAGACCACGCCTATGAGGCCAGTTTTGCCCGCATCGGCGCGGCCATCCTGGAGGCGCCCGGGGTGGAGGACTACACCGGCCTGACGGTCAACGGCGGGACGGTGAACATCCGGGCTGCCTCCAAACAGGCCGCAGTACTGGGAGAGGTGGTGGTGCGGTATGCTCCGTAACCTGCCCACGGCATACCGCACAGACCCGTGGATCCTGGCCCTGTGCGGGGCGGTACAGGGCCTTCTGGAGGGACTGGGCCGGGAGACAGAGGCGCTCCCGGTGCAGATCCGCCTGGCGGAGCTCACCTGGCAGCTCCCGGTGGAGGAGCGGCTGGCGGGGCTGCGCCCCAGGCCGGGGGCATCGCTGGAGGACCGGCGCTCTGCCGTCATTGCAAAATGGCGCAGCGGCGGGCCGGTGACCCTGGCACAGATCCAGGCGGTGGCGGACGCATGGCGGAACGGCGTGGTGGATGTGGGGTTCGACGGCAGCACCATCACGGTGACGTTCGTGGGGGAGCTGGGCATCCCGGAGGATCTGGACGGGCTCAAATCCGCACTGGAAATGACCATACCGGCCCATCTGGCCCTGCGGTATGAGTTCCGGTACCGCACCTGGGGCGAACTGGCCGGACGGACCTGGGGCTCGATGGCGCAGTATACCTGGGGCCAGGCATTGGAGGGGGAGATCGTATGACGGAAACGACAAACTACAAATTGAAAAAACCGGGAGACAGCGACAATCTCCTGGTGGACGTGCTGAACGGGAACATGGACGTGATCGACCGGGAGCTGAAACAGCGGGCCGGGCTGGGGCCGGATGGGAAGGTCCCGGCGGAGCAGCTGCCGGAGATGGACGTCTCTCAGACACTGGCTCAGGCGGAACTGAAAAACACTCCCGCAGACGATGACGGGGTGCTGGTCACGGACAGCGCGGCGGGGAACGCCACCAAACGGGTGCTGTGGAGCCGGATCAAGGCCGCGCTGAGTGAGCTGTATGCCGGGAAGAGCCACTCCCACGCCTGGGGGACCATCACGGGGAAGCCGGCGACCTTTCCGGCGGCGGCGCACAAGCACAGCGCGGCGGATGTCAGCGCTGGGACGCTGGGCGGACAGGTCCAGGCCAATGCCAGCGCCGTCGCCACGCTGGGGACAGCCCAGGTGCGGAACATCCGGGCGGGGACGGCGGACCTGACCGCAGGTTCATCGTCTCTGGCGACTGGGGAAATTTATTTTGTCTATGAGTGAGGGTTACTGACATGGCGAAGGGAATCTATGTGGGTGTATCGGATATTAAACTGATATGCCCTAGAAGTTCGTGCAGGTCAACTAGCATTACACGCATTCATACAAATCCGGATAAATACCAGTGTGATGATTGCCTGTTTGAAGGCACCCTCGGGCAATTCAAACAGGGTAAGGAAAACACCGCCCGGAAAGTCCGAAAATCGTATTTCGGGGTGGGGGGGAAGGCCAGGAAAATCAAACGGGGATACATTGGAGTCGGCGGCGTCGCGAGGCCGTTTTGGAACGGAGAAAAAGCGCTGGTGAGCTATGGCCCAATCATAGCGATGAGCACTGTCCGGTGCGGCCACGCAGGAGGGACGGTCGGCAATTACGCCCTGTTCGCCGGCGGGCAGGATGCGAACACATATGTATCCACTGTGGATACATACAACACAGCCCTGACACGGGGGTCTGCTCCCAACCTAAATGCTGCTGTTTGGAACCATGCTGCTGCGAGCGTGGGCGATTATGTCATATTTGCTGGCGGGAGAAATAATAATTATCAATCTACGGCCACTGTGTACAACCGATCTCTGACCAGGAGCAGCCCGTCCTCACTGAGCACGGCACGAGATGGGTTGACCTCTGCATCGGTAGGTGGATATGCCCTGTTCGCCGGAGGCAGCCGGGGGAGCGGCCCGCTGAAAACGGTAGACGCCTATAATACCTCGCTGACCAGAACCACCGTGGCAGATCTCAGCGTGGAGCGGCAGTATGCAGCTGGGGCTGGCATCAATGGGTACGCCTTGTTTTCTGGAGGGAGAGATGCCGGCTATGATGCCGTCAACTCGGTAGACGCCTATAATACCTCTCTGACCAGGTCCTCCGCAGCGAGCCTCAGCGATAAAAAATATGAGCATCAGGGAGCCACGGTCAATGGCTGCACAGTGTTCGCAGGAGGGGAGTCCCCTGGCGCCCTGAAAACAGTGGATGTATATGATACATCGCTGACCAAAAAATCGGCGGCGCCGCTCAGCGTTGGGATGAACAACTTTGCATCCGCATCTATCGACGATTTCGCGATTTTTGCCGGAGGCCAGAATGCCAATGGGGCGGTGAATGCGTACAGCAAATCACTGACCAGATCTACGCTCACACTGAACTCTGGCGCGGTGAAACGGACCTCGTTCAGCGGCGCACGGGTCGGAGGGTATGCACTATTCTCCGGCGGCCTGCTCAACGGCACAGAAATAAACAGTGTGGAGGCGTTTACCGCACTCTAATTCAAATAGGAGGGACACCATGAAACGGTATGCAATTTGGAACAAACACGACCCAATCCTGACCCCAATCGGCGAGGTGCTGACCCCGGAACAGTGGATCGACCGCTATCCCATTGCCGGAATCAGTTCCGTTACGGTGGTCTGCGGCGCAGGGGAGATCAATGGCGCATTTTTTGGAACACTGGGCCAGATGGTGCAGATGTATGAGGCACAGGGCGCGGATTTTTCTGCGTGTGCGACGGACGAGGAGAGACTGACCGTCATTGAGGCGTTCGAGGACGCCATGAACGCACCCAGCTCTGAACCGACTGTGGAGGAACGGACTGCGGCAGCTCTGGAGTTTCTCGCCATGTCTAGTCTGCCGGATGGCAATGTGGATGGAGGCGCAACAGTATGAATTTTGAAACGATCAAACGAAATTATGACCGCCATCTGTGGAGCGAGGCCATGGTGAAAATGGCCGTCCGGAAAAATGTCATCACCCCGGAGCAATACACTGAGATTACCGGGACACCCTACCGGGCATAAAATCAGGCGCCCGAGCGGCCAATAGAGGAGGCAGACATTGAGCATCCAGGAACTATTGACAGGCGGGGGCGGGCTGGTGATCCTGGCGCTGACGGTCATCCAGATCGCCCCCATCAAACTGAACCCCTGGTCCGCCATTGCGAAAATCCTGGGGCGGGCCATCAACGCAGAGGTGCTGGCCGAGCTGGAGCGGACCCGGATCAAGCTGGACGACCACATCAAGACCGACGATGAGCGGGCGGCGGATATGCACCGGGCCAGGATCCTGCGGTTCAACCAGGAACTGATCCGTCAGATCCCCCACACCCGGGAGGAGTTCATCGAGGTCCTGACGGAGATCGACCGCTATCAGCAGTTCTGCCAGAAACACCCGGATTATCCCAACAGCCGGGCTGTCCACGCCATTGCCAACATCGGAAGGGTGTACGACGAACGACTACAAAAGCACGATTTTCTGTGACTGTGAAGGGGGGTGAGAATATGGACTTTGGAATTGCGAGCGTGGCGGCCATCACGGTGATCTGCTATCTGATCGGCCAGGTAGTCAAGGCGTCCGGGGTGGACAACAAGTGGATCCCCATCGCCTGCGGCGTGTCCGGCGGACTGCTGGGCGTGGCTTGTATGGCTCTGGCGGTGCCGGATTTCCCGGCCACGGACCCGGTGACCGCCCTGGCGGTGGGCATCGTGAGCGGCTTTGCGGCCACTGGCGTCAACCAGGCGGCCAAGCAGCTGAGCAAGTGAACCTGATAACATGAGAGGAGGAGCGCAAATGAACGCCAACTACATCTATGACATTTTTCAGACCTGTGAGGAACTGGACCTGCCCGACCTGACCATTGCCCTGGCCCGCCACCAGGAGGGCCACCCCATCCCAGAGGGTATGACGGAGCAGGGCATCAACGAGTTCATCGGAGGCCACTACGAGGCCCTGGTGGACGCCTTCGCCGGCCACGACCGGGAGGCGTTCGCCGCAGCTGTGCAGGCTGGCATCCAGGAGGACGAGGAGCACCAGGCCGGCCAGGAGGGCTGAGGCCATGCTGATCTGTATTGATGCGGGTCATTACATCGGGACCCCGGGGAAGCGGTGCCTGAAGGGCATCGACCCCGGGGAGACCCGGGAATGGACCCTGAACAGCCGGGTGGCAGACCGCCTGGAGGCCATCCTGGCGGGGTACGACTGTCAGACCATGCGGGTGGACGACGTGACCGGCGAGCGGGATGTGACCCTGTCCCAGCGGGTGGCGGCAGCCAACCGGGCCCGGGCGGATGTGTATCTGTCCATCCACCACAATGCCGGGATCAACGGCGGCTCCGGCGGCGGCATCGTGGCCTATGTGGCCCCCAGCCATCAGCGGCAGAGCGAGGTGGTGCGGGATGCGGTGTACCGCTATACCGTGGCGGCCACCGGCCTGCGGGGCAACCGGGCGCAGCCTATGGCGGAGCAGAGCCTGTATGTGCTCAACTACACCACCATGCCGGCCACGCTGATCGAGCTGGGGTTTATGGACTCCACCACGGACACGCCCATCATTCTGACAGAGCGGTTTGCCGACGAGGCAGCGGCCGGGCTGGCGGCGGCGCTGGTAGAGGTGTATGACCTCCAGCCCAAGGGCGCCGATCAGGTCCTGATGACTGCCGTGCCGGCAGAGGACCTGACGGTGGAACTGGTGGACCGGCCAAAATCGGAGTGCGGCGACCGCTGCGCCAATGCGGGGTATTTTGCCAACTACTCCGAGAGCGGGGAACCGTTTACCCTGCCCGTGGGGCATCTGGTGGCGGACTACAATGCCTCAGGGAAATGGACGAGGCACTACTGCCAGGAGCGCGGGCGGTTCCAGTGGGACCGGTTCACATTTGACGCTGGCCGGTGGGTCTATGCTAACCCTATGTACGGGAAGGAGATCTCCACCCTGTTGATCTCCGGCGGCAAGGCACGGGTGGAGGAGATCCGGACGGTTCCGGAGGGGACGGACTACGCCGTGTCCGGTATCCCTGTGCTCCGGGACGGGACGGCCTGTACCACCGCCCAGGCCAAGGGGCAGGGCTGGGACACCTCCCCGCTGAGGCCCACCTGGCACACGCTGGTGGGCCTCAAGGGGGACGGCATGGTGTACGTCATGGGCTGGCAGTCCAGGACCGCCAACCTGCTGGACAGCGGCGAGGCCGCCCGGGTGTTCCGGGGGCTGGGCTTTACTGATGTGCTCAAGCTGGACGGCGGCGGGAGTTACTACCAGAGCCGGGACGGGGCGGTCTCCAAGACCGCGGAAAACCGGCGGATCAACAGCGTACTGCGCTGGACGGCGAGAGAGGAGGAGCCGGAGTTGACGGAGGACAGAGTGCGGCAGATCGTGCGGGAGGAGTTGGCCGCTCAGGAGGCGAAGCTGGCCAACGCGCCGGCGGACAGCTGGGCAGTGCCTTACATCCGGCAGGCCGTGGAGGCCGGGATCCTCACCGGCGTGGATGACGGCCAGGGCGGCGTGACCATCGCCAGGCCCAGGGCCCACACCACCAGGCAGGAGCTGGCCACCATGGGCGTGGCCATCCTCAAGGCGGCAAGAGGGTGAGGGAGGGTGAATGAGGGCGATTTGCCCCACCGGCTCCCCCACCAGAGAAATGTGCTGCGATGCTCAAAAATGATATGACCACCAGGAAGTGAAAAAATAAAAAACTGGCGAAAGTGTTGAAAATCAACGCTTTCGCCAGTTTTTTGTGTGGAGCAGGTGAGGGGAATCGAACCCCCGTGTTCAGCTTGGGAAGCTGACATTCTACCATTGAACTACACCTGCAACTTGATTGCTTGACTACTATAACATAGATGGGAAGAAAAAGCAAGCAAAATTTTCTCTGACCTCTGGTGGGGGGAGGGAGGCACGGCGGAGCAGGATGACTAGGGAGAAGCAGGCAATGGAGGGGGACGCTTTGTACACTTTGTGAGGGAGATTTTTGATTGAAATATGAAAATTTGAGTAGAAAATAGCGGTTTTTCTGCTATGTCAGAAAAAATACACAAAATTTTCGGGGAAAGTATAGTGAATTTTACCCTTGTTTCAAACAGGTAAATTGGTTACAATGTGGTAACAAAAGTAACAAACGGTTGCTTTTGATGTCATTTTTGTTGACATAATTTTGTAACCATAGGAGTGAAGACAATGACACGAAAGCTGTTTTCGCTGACGCTGAGCGCCTTTGCCTTGCTTCTCCTGATGGGAGCTGGTGTGGAGCAGAGCTCTGCCGCTCTTGTGTCTGAGTCCGACGGGACGGCCGCTGAGGCGGCTGTCCGTCAGGTGGACGCGGAACAAGATCAGGAAGCGGATCGGGCGGAGCCGGTGCCTGCGGTGGCGGGGGGAAGTGTCCTGACTCTGGTTGAGAATCTGGACCGGACCCTGACCGTGGACGGCGAGCCGGTATCCACCGAAGTAGGTAAGACACAGCGCAACGGAACGACTTATGTGGCTTTGGTCCCCATGGCTAAGGAACTGGATCCCACCGCGTCGGCGGCCTGGGACGCCGGGAGCCGTACGGTGACCGTGACCAGCGGAAAGCTGACACTGACCGCTGTAGTGGGACAGCAGTATGTGGTGGCCAATGGCCGCTATCTGTATGTTCCGGAGGGCGTTGGGCTGACCGGGAACCGGGTGACGGTCCCCCTGTCCGTTTTGACAGAGGCCTTTGACGCGGATCTGAACTGGAATGGGGCCACCGGCACTGTGGCAGTTACCCGCGGAAGCGGTGGGCTGACCCCGGGAAACCAATTCTACAATGAGAAGGACCTGTTCTGGCTCTCCCGCGTGATCTATGCGGAGAGCGGGAATCAGCCCCTGGACGGCAAGATTGCGGTGGGCAATGTGATCATGAACCGCGTGAAGAGCCCTATTTTCCCCAACACAGTGGAGGGCGTGCTGGCTCAGAAGAACCAGTTCACCACCTACCGCTCCGGTAAGCTGGCTGGATGCACCCCAAACGCTTCCAGCGTGGCCGCGGCTAAGCTGGTGCTGGACGGTGCTGTGGTGGAAAAGACCAAGAACGCCCTCTATTTTGACTCTGCCCCCAACAGCTGGGCGGCCCGGAACCGCACCTGTATCGCCGTGATCGGCGGCCACAGATTTTATGCGTGACTGGGAGAAAACTGAATAAACCCCAGAGGGAACCCCTGAAAATTCGCAGTTTGTGAATTTTGGGGGTTTCCTTTTTGCATAAGGATGTATATAATAGAATCACGATCTTATCGCCAGAATGGAGCCAGTTAACGGAGGAGACAGACATGACAAGAGACAATGCCCGCGAGATTGCGGTACATCTGATATTTTCCCTGGGATTCGGGACACAGAGCGCGGACGAGGTGCTGAAAAGCGAACTGAACCGGGAACGCTTTGGCGAGCTGGCCCAGGAGATGCCGATCTACGCCCAGTATCCCAATGAGAAGCAGGAGACCTATATCAAAAACCTGGTCCGGGGCGCCTTTGCCCACGGTCCGGAGCTGGACGACTACATCAGCCGTTATGCGGTGGGCTGGTCCTTTGAGCGGATCCCCCGCATGGCGGCGGCCATCATGCGGACGGCTATGTATGAGATCCTGTATATGCCGGACATCCCCAACGCGGCCGCCATCAACGCGGCGGTGGAGCTGACCAAGCAGTATGAGCCCCAGGAGGTGGCGGCCTTTGTCAACGGGATCCTGGGGTCCTTTGTCCGGGCGGAGTTTCAGGACACGCCGGCCAAGCCGGAGAAGGCGGCGGCCAGGACTGAGACCGCGCCGGAGGCGTGACCGTGCGGGTCTTGGGGCTGGACACCAGCAACTACACCACCTCCTGCGCCGTGTTTGACGGGGCGGGAGGCGTCAACCGGGGCCGGATCCTGGACGTCCGCCCCGGCGAGCTGGGTCTGCGGCAGAGCGATGCCCTGTTTCAGCACGTCAAGCGCCTGCCCGAGCTGCTGAGTGCTCTGGCGGAGGAGACCTCCCTGGAGGCGCTGGGCGCGGTGGGGGCAAGCACCCGCCCGCGGGCGGTGGAGGGCTCCTATATGCCATGCTTCCTGGCGGGAGCTTCCCAGGGGCAGAGCCTTGCCCATGTGCTGGGCGTCCCATTTTATGCCTTTTCTCACCAGCAGGGGCATCTGGCCGCGGCGGCCTGGTCCGCCGGACGGATGGACCTGCTGGACCGCCCTTTCCTGGCTTGGCACCTGTCCGGCGGCACCACGGAGCTGTTGCGAGCGGAGCCGGAGGAGGACGGCGTGGCCGTCCGGGCGGAGATCCTGGGTGGGACGACAGACATCTCCGCCGGACAGCTGATCGACCGCACCGGCGTGCTGCTGGGGCTCCAGTTCCCGGCGGGAAAGTCGCTGGACGCGCTCAGCGGGGAGGCGGACGCCTCCATGAAATACCGGGTCAAGCGGGACGGGCTGCGCTTCTCCCTGTCCGGGATGGAGAACCAGGTGAAGAAGCTGCTGGCGGACGGCGAGAAGCCGGCCAATATTGCCCGATTCGCCATCGACACAGTGACTGATGTGATCCTTCGGACCACCCGGGCGGCCCAGGAGGCATATCCGGGCCTGCCGGTGCTCTGCTCCGGCGGGGTGGCCTCCAACCGCCGCCTGCGGGGCGCGCTGGAGGAGGGCTGCGGCGCGGTCTTTGCCCAGCCTCAGTATGCCGCAGACAACGCCATGGGAACAGCCATCCTCACCTGGCGGGCCCTGGAGCGGGAGGCGGGACGATGAGCGCCCCCCGTCAGGAGCAGACAATCCTCACCCCCAGCCAGGTGGGCCAGTATATCAAGGGTTTCATGGATCGGGACCGGGTCCTGTCCGGCCTGCTGGTGCGTGGGGAACTGTCCAACTATAAAATGTATCCCTCTGGACACCACTACTTCACCCTGAAGGACGGGGAGGGGGCGCTGCGGTGTGTCATGTTCCGGGGGGACGCCGCCTCCCTGCGCTTCCACCCGCAAAACGGGATGCAGGTCATTGCGGCGGGCCGGGTGACGGTGTTCCCACGGGACGGCCAGTATCAGCTCTACTGCGTCCGGCTGACGCCGGAGGGGGCGGGAGATCTGGCGGTGGCCTTTGAGCAGATGAAGGCCCGCCTGCTCCAGGAGGGCCTGTTCGACCGGGCGCATAAGCGCCCCCTGCCGCGGATCCCGGGGCGGATCGCCCTGGTGACCTCGCCTGCCGGTGCGGCGGTACGGGATATGCTCCGGATCCTGGGGGCCCGGTGGCCCATGGCTCAGATCCGGATCCTTCCGGTGCGGGTCCAGGGGGAGGGGGCGGCGGAGGAAATCGCCGCCGCCATCCGGTGGGCCAACCTGCACCAGGCGGCCGACCTGATCATCACCGGTCGGGGGGGCGGCTCCATGGAGGACCTGTGGGCCTTTAACGAGGAGTGCGTGGCCCGCGCGGTCTATGACTCTCAGATCCCGGTGATCTCCGCCGTGGGACATGAGCCCGATGTGACCATCGCTGATTTTACGGCGGATCTGCGGGCGGCCACGCCCTCCAACGCGGCGGAGCTGGCGGTGCCCGACCAGAACGAGGTCTATGCCGCCCTGGCGTCGCTGGGGGCGCGCATGGAGCAGGCGTCCCGTCAGCGGCTCCTGCGGGAGCGCCAGCGGCTGGAGCGCCTGCGGGAGAGCCGGGTCATGGCCGATCCGCGGCGCTATTTTCAGGAGAAGCGCCTGCTGCTGGACTATCAGAGCCGCCGCCTGGGACACGGCCTGTCCGCCAGCGTATCCGGCCAGCGGGAGCGCTTTGCCCGGCTGGCCGCCGCACTGGACGCCCTCAGCCCCTTGAAGGTGCTGGGCCGGGGATACGCCATCGCCCAAAAGAAGGACGGGAGCGTGATCGCCTCGGTCCGGGACGCCTGCCCCGGGGAGCCCTTTTCCCTGCGGCTGTCGGACGGACAGGTGGAATGTGTGGTGTGTGAGCGGAAGACGAAGAACACCTGAGCAGGCCAGACTTTGTCCAAGGATTTGAACTGTTCAGTACCAGACCGTCGCTGGTCTGGAGAAAGGAAGGACCAATGCCCACGAAGAAAAAGCTGGATTTTGAGCAGTCCATGGCGCGTTTGGAGGAGATCGTGGGTCTGTTGGAGCGGGGGGACGCCCCGCTGGAGCAGGCCATGACCCTCTTTGAGGAGGGGGCCGGGATCCTGCGGCAGTGCTCCGCACTGCTGGACCAGGCGGAGCAGAAGGTGACCCTGCTGACGGCGGGACCAGATGGTCAGCCGGAGGAGCATCCCTTCGGAGAGGAGCGCTGAGCATGGAGCAGGATGTGTTCCAACAGAGACTGGAGGAGGACCGGAAGCTGGTGGAGGAGGCGCTGCACCGGGTCTGTCAGGGCTGGAGGCGGTATGCCGACCTGACGGAGGCCATGGAGTACTCTCTGCTGGCGGGAGGGAAGCGGATCCGCCCCGTGCTGGTGCTGGAGACCTGCCGCCTGTGCGGCGGAGATCCGGTCCGGGCGCTGCCACTGGCCTGCGGAGTGGAGATGATCCATACCTACTCCCTGATCCATGACGATCTGCCCGCCATGGACGACGACGACCTGCGGCGGGGCCGTCCCACAAACCACAAGGTGTATGGAGAGGCCACCGCCATCCTGGCCGGCGACGGTCTGCTCACAGCGGCCTTCGGGGTCCTGACCCAGGCAGAGCTGCCGGCGGAGCGGGTGGTGGAGGCTGTGTCCTGCCTGTCCCGGGAAGCGGGGCCGGAGGGCATGGTGGGCGGACAGGTCCTGGACATGGCCGGGGAGGGGAGAGCCCTGACCCGGGGAGAGCTGGAGCAGCTCCAGCAGCTCAAAACTGGGGCCCTGATCTCCGCGGCGGCCGAGCTGGGCTGCATCGCCGCCGGGGGGACGGAGGAGCAGCGCTGTGCCGTCAGAGAATACGCCCGGTGCATTGGCCGTGCCTTCCAGATCCAGGATGATATTCTGGATGTGACCAGCACCGATCAGGAGCTGGGCAAGTCTGTTGGCTCGGACCGTGCCAATGAGAAGAACACCTTTGTCACGGTTCTGGGTCTGGAGCGCAGCCGGGCTTTGGTAGAGGAACTGACCGGGCAGGCGGAGCAGGCGCTGTCCGGCTTCGGAGACCCGGGCTTCCTCCTGTGCCTGGCCCGGGCACTGGCGGGCCGCAGGAGCTGAGCCGGATCGGAACAGGACAAGCGGCCCTGTTAAAGAGGCAGGATACAATGGATCATACGGGTTTTTTGACTGGAAATCTGACTCTGGACCTGGCGATCCTGGCCTGGTCCGCGGCCCAGGTGCTGAAAACGCTGCTGCATTGGGTGACCAACCGGAACCTGGATCTGCGGAAGATGATCGGGAGCGGCAATATGCCCAGCTCCCACTCGGCCTTCATCTGTGCCGCGTCGGCCTCCATCGGGCAGGTCTGCGGCTGGCGGGACCCCCTGTTTTCCCTGTCGGCGGCCATTGCCCTGGTGGTGATGTACGACGCCTGTAATGTACGCCGGGCTGCGGGGGAACAGGCGAAGGTGATCAACTATGTCCGGGAGCACTGGGACGACCTGCCCCAGGAGCTGAAGGGGAAGAAACTCAACGAGGAGCTGGGGCACACCCTGCCCCAGGTGCTGATGGGCGCGCTGCTTGGAACGGCGATCGGGCTGGTTGGGCCCATGATCTGGTGAGGCGCGCGGCCCGGCGGAGATGTGAGGGATTCACTTGCAGGAACAGAAGGAAAAAACAGGGCCGCTGCTGGCGGACCTGAGCGACCAGGAGGCTGCGGCGCTGTGCCGGGAGCTCCGGGAGGAGCTGATCCGGGATGTGTCCCGGACAGGGGGGCATCTGGCCTCCAACCTGGGAGCGGTGGAGCTGACTGTGGCTATCCACCGGGTGTTCGATACCAGCCGGGACCGGCTGGTCTTTGACGTGGGGCACCAGTGCTATATCCATAAAATGCTCACCGGGCGGCGGGAGGAGATGGCTGGACTGCGCCAGTACGGCGGGATCGCCGGCTTCCCCAAGCCCGGAGAGAGCGTCCACGACGCCTTCATTGCCGGACATGCCTCCAATTCAGTGGCAGTGGCAGTAGGGATGGTCCAGGCACGGGCCGCCCTGGGCCAGGATTATCAGGTGGCCGCCCTCATCGGAGACGGGGCCCTCACCGGCGGCCTGGCCTATGAGGGGTTGTCTAACGGCGGGCAGTGCGGACAGCAACTGCTGGTTATCCTGAATGACAACGGAATGTCCATTGACCGGAACGTGGGCGCGGTGGCCCGGCATCTGGCGCAGCAGCGCCTGAAGCCCCAGTACCTCAGCTTCAAGCAGGGGTACCGGCGGTTTATGGGAGCCACTTGGCTGGGCCGGAAGATTTACCGGATGACCCATAGCGTAAAAAAGGCGCTGAAGCAGAGCCTCCTGCCGTGCAGTATGTTCGAGAATATGGGATTCACCTACCTGGGACCGGTGAATGGACACGATCTGCCGGAACTGACCAAGACGCTTCGGTACGCGGCAAGCCTGAAGGAGCCTGTCCTGCTCCATGTCAAAACTGTAAAGGGGAAAGGCTTTGCACCTGCGGAGCGTAACCCTGACGCATTTCACGGCGTGTCCCCCTTCGATCCGGAGACGGGCGCGCCCAGAAAATCGGGGGGAGAGAACTTTTCCCGGGTGTTTGGCCGCACGCTGGTCCGCCTGGCCCGGAACGACAGGCGTATCTGTGCCCTGACGGCCGCCATGGTGGGGGGGACCGGGCTGACCGCCTTTGCGGAGGCCTATCCCAAACGCTTTTTTGATGTGGGGATCGCCGAGGGCTGCGCGGCCTCTATGGCGGCTGGGATGGCCAAACAGGGGGCGGTGCCCGTGTTTGCGGTGTACTCCACATTTTTGCAGCGCAGCTATGATATGCTGCTCCATGATATAGCCATTGACGGGCTTCATGTAGTCCTGGCGGTGGACCGGGCCGGCTTAGTGGGGGATGATGGAGAGACCCATCACGGGGTATTCGACGTGGCCTATCTGAACAGCGTTCCTGGGATCACGGTGTATTCCCCCTCCAATTTCACAGAACTGGACCGGATGCTGGAGGCGGCAGTGTGCCGCTACACCGGTCCCGTGGCGGTACGCTATCCCAGAGGAGGACAGGGGTCCTTCCAGGCAGATGCGGGGGATGCCTCCGCCGTGGTCCTCCGCCATGGGACAGACATCACCCTGGCGGGCTATGGCATGGAGATCAACGACCTTCTGGAGGCGGCGGCCCGCCTGGAGGAGGCCGGGATCCAGGCAGAGGTTGTAAAGTGGAATATCATTACACCACTTGAGACAGAACTGTTGATCGAGTCGGTGCGCAAGACGGGCCATCTGTTGGTGGCGGAGGAGTGCGTGGAGCAGGGCTGCGTGGGCGTCCGGGCTCTGGCCGCTTTGGAGGCCTCCGGCACGGCGGCGAAGACTGCGCTGGTCAACTGCGGGACGGGATATGTGCCCCACGGAGCGGTCCCGATCCTGAAAAAAAGTCTGGGACTGGATGGAGCGGGGCTCTTCCGCCGGGCGATGGAGGTGCTGGGCCGTGAAGAATAAAAAGCGGCTGGATGTGGTGATGGTGGAGCGCGGGCTGGCGGAGAGCCGCCAGAAAGCCCAGGCGGTCATCATGGCCGGACAGGTATTCGTAGACGATCAGAAGGTGGACAAGGCGGGCGCTCCGGTGACGGAGGGCCAGAACGTGGAGATCCGGGGCAAGACCCTTCCTTATGTGAGCCGGGGCGGGCTGAAGCTGGAAAAGGCCATGCAGCTCTGGCCCATCGGGCTCCACGGCGCGGTGTGCGCCGACATCGGGGCCTCCACCGGCGGATTTACCGACTGTATGCTCCAAAACGGGGCACAGAAGGTCTATGCGGTGGACGTGGGGTATAACCAGCTGGACTACCGCCTGCGCACCCACCCCCAGGTGGTGTGCATGGAGCGGACCAATGCCCGTTATCTCACCCGGGAACAGATCCCGGATCCTCTGAACTTCTTTTCCGTGGACGTCTCCTTCATCTCCCTCAACCTCATCCTGCCCGCGCTGCGGCCCCTGATGCAGGAGACTGGGGAAGGGGTCTGCCTGGTAAAGCCCCAGTTCGAGGCGGGGAAGGACAAGGTGGGCAAGAAGGGGGTCGTCCGGGATCCGGCAGTCCATCTGGAGGTGCTGGAGCACTTTCTGGAGCACGCCGCCCATGCTGGATTCTCTGTAAAGGATATTACCTTTTCCCCTATCCGCGGGCCGGAGGGGAACATTGAATACTTGGGCTATCTCTCGGTCCGGCAGGGCCCGGCATACAGCGGCGACCTGAGCGCACTGGTGTCGGCCTCTCACGGGGAGTTGAAGGGGGAGTAAGGCATGAGGATCATTTTAAGCTCCAACCCCTACCGGGACCGGGGCCTTCGGACCGCGCTGGAGGCGGACCGGATCCTGCGGAAGGCCGGCGCGGAGACGGTGCTGTGTCTGCCCTTTGTCCCCAAGAAGGGGGAGCGGCTGGATCTGCCCCGTCAGGCGGCCCTCCACAAGCTGGAGGAGGAGCTTCCTAAGGCGGACCTGCTGGTCTGCTTCGGCGGGGATGGGACCATCCTTCACGCCGCCCGGGACGCCACCCTCCACGGGGTGCCCATCCTGGGGGTGAACATGGGCAGCGTGGGCTTCATGGCGGAGCTGGAGCGGACGGAGCTCTCCCTGCTGGTCCCCCTGGCCAAGGGGCACTTTGTGACGGAGGAGCGGATGATGCTGGACATCCGGCTGCTTCGGGGGGAGAAACAGATCAGCCAGGACCTGGCCCTGAACGATGTGGTCTTTTCCAAGGGCTCCATGGCCCGGGTGGCGGAGGTGGAGGTACTGGCCGACCAGGTGATGGTCCAGCGGATCATGGGGGACGGGGTCATTGTCGCCACGCCCACAGGCTCCACCGCCTACTCCATGTCGGCGGGGGGGCCCATCGTGGAGCCGAACTGCCGGTGCATCGTGGTCACGCCCGTGTGCGCGCACCAGCTCAGCTCCCGGGCCATGGTGCTGGATGCCGGCCGGCGGATCACCGTGCAGATGCCCAAGGGGAGCCGGAAGCACCTCTATCTGTCGGTGGACGGGGGCAAGGTGATCCGCGTCACAGCCAATGAGCGGGTGGAGATCACACAATCCCAATGCAGTACGCGGCTGGTCCAGCTGGCGGGCCGGAGTTTTTATCAGGTCACCAATCAGAAGTTAGGAGGGTATGTGCCATGAAGCGTGCGCGTCAGACGGAGATCCTGAACATCATTCAAAGCGTGGATGTGGAGACCCAGGAGCAGCTGCTGGATGAGCTGCGGGCCAGGGGCTATTCCGCCACCCAGGCCACGATTTCCCGGGACATCAAGGAGCTGCGGCTGGTAAAGGAATTGGCCGGCGGCGGTTACCGGTATGCGTCCTCCGACCGGCGGGGCCTGGCGGACTCCGACATCCGGCTTCGGAACATTTTTAAGGAGGGCGTCACCTCGGTGGACGTGGCGCAGAACATCGTGGTGGTGCGGACTATGCCGGGGCTGGCCTCCGCGGCCTGTTCGGCCCTGGACAATATGGACATATCGGGCATGGTGGCCAGCCTGGCGGGGGATGATGTTGGGATTCTAATTATGCGGGATAACGATCTGGCGGAGCAGTTCATCCAGGAGGTCCACAAGCTGCTGAAGTGATCCGCTGTCTGGAAGGAAATGAGGGAGTGCAATGCTTTCCTTGCTGCATATCGAGAATATCGCGCTGATTGAGTCGGCGGACATCCGCTTTGAGGCGGGCTTCAACGTCCTCACCGGCGAGACCGGGGCGGGCAAGTCCATCGTCATCGACTCCATCGGCGCGGTGCTGGGGGAGCGGACCAGCCGGGAGCTGATCCGCACCGGGGCGCGTTCTGCCCTGGTCACGGCGGTGTTCACCGGGGTCCCGCCCCTGGCCTGGCTGGTGGAGAACGGGTTTTCCACCGGCCGGGAGGAGCTGCTGCTCCAGCGGGAGCTTCAGGGGGACGGTCGGAACGTGTGCCGGGTGGACGGCCGGCTGGTCACCGTGGCCCAGCTGCGGGAGCTGGGACGGCAGCTGCTGAACATCCACGGCCAGCATGACGGGCAGCAGCTGCTGGATCCGGCCAGCCACCTGGGCTATTTGGACCGGTTTGGGCGGCACGAGCCGCTTTTGGAGGAATACCGGGCGGCCTATCACAGCTGGCATGACCTGCGGAAGCGGATCGCCGCCCTCCAAATGGATGAGGCGGAGCGCTCCCGCCGGGTGGACACGCTGAATTATCAGATCCGGGAGCTGGAGCGGGCCGAGCTGCGTCCGGGGGAGGACGAGGAGCTGGACGCCCGCAGGACGCTGCTGCGCAGTGCCGGAAAGCTGATGGAGGCGGTGCGGATGGCGGAGTTTGCCCTGTCCGGGGACGAGGACAGCGCCGGAGCCTGCGCCCTGGTGGCCGATGCGGAGGGCGCGGTCCAGAGCGTCTCCTCCATCAGTCCGGAGCTGGGGGAGCTGGGAGAGCGGCTCACCGCCCTGCGGTGTGCCGCCGACGACGCGGCGGACAGCCTCCGGGACCTGAGCCGGACCTTCGACTTCTCGCCGGGCGAACTGGACGAGGTGGAGGAGCGGCTGGACCTGCTCTACCGCCTGCGGAAGAAGTACGGTCCCACAGTGGAGGAGATGCTGGCCTATCTGGATCGCTGCCGGCAGGAACTGGATCAGATCCAGTACGCCGATGACACCATCGCCCGCCTGGAAAAGGAACTGGGCAAGGCGGAGAAGGAGGCTCGGAAGCGGGGACAGGCCCTGTCCCAGGCCAGACAGACTTCGGCCCAGTCCCTGAGGGACCGGGTGCAGGAGGAACTGCGCCAGCTGGATATGCCCAAGGTCCGCTTTGAGGTGGAATTTGCCCCCAAGGGCGGGGAGGCCGGGATGGACGAGACCGGGGTGGACGAGATCCAGTTCCTCATGTCGGCCAACCTGGGGGAGGCGCTCAAGCCCATCCAGAAGGTGGCCTCCGGCGGCGAGCTGGCCCGGATCATGCTGGCGCTGAAAAACGTGTTGGCAGAGGGGGACGAGATCGGCAGCCTGGTCTTTGACGAGGTGGACACGGGGGTGTCCGGCCGGGCGGCCCAGAAGGTGGCGGAGAAGATGGCTCAGGTGGCCCAGCACAAGCAGGTGCTGTGCGTGACCCATCTGCCCCAGATTGCAGCTATGGCGGACACCCACTTTGCTGTGAGCAAAGGGGAGCGGGGTGGACGGACCTACACCGCGCTGGAGCGGCTGGACCGGACCCGCCGGCGGGAGGAGCTGGCCCGCCTCATCGGAGGGGCGTCCGTCACACCCGCTCTGCTGGAGAGTGCGGAGGAGCTGCTGGCTCAGGCGGAACAGATCCGGAAACACATGGTCGGAGAGACGCAGTAGACATGAACGCAACAGACACCTACGCTTTTGTGGGTGTCTGCTGTTTTTTCTGGATGGGCCTGGGACGGTGGGGTTCCGGCAAAAAAGAATGGAATTCTTTCTATAAAAATCTTTCATTTTCTGCTGTGGTTTGGTATAATAAAAAACTGTCTATGCCGCCGGACAGAGGACCGGCGGCGAGGGATGGAATGATCCGGGAGAGGAGCGGTCAGTTTGTTTGTATTGCTGTTTCTGCTCTGGCTGGTGCTGAACGGGGGCTGGAGCCTCCAGATCGTGGGGGCCGGGGTGCTGGCGGCCGGCCTTGTGGCCTGGGGCTGCCAGCGGGTGCTTGGTCTGCCCTTCTGGGGCGGGCGGAAGCTCTGGCAGAGGATTTTACGCGCGGTGGGGTATCTGCCCCTTCTTCTGCGGGAGGTGTGGACCGCGAATCTCCAGGTGATCCTCCGCATCCTGTGTCCCGGGCGGCGGAGGGGCGCGCCCCGCCTGAGCTGGGTGGACCCCGGCCTGAGGGAGCCGGGGACGCAGTTCCTGCTGGCCAACTCCATCACCCTGACGCCGGGGACCGTGACGGTGGCGCTCCACCGGGGGCGGCTGTGCGTCTACGCGCTGGATCAGGAGTTCGCCGCGGGGGTCAAGGATTCTGAATTTGTCCGGCGGCTGCGCCGGTGGGAGGGAAAACAGGATGGCTGAGTGTACGCCTGAGCTGCGGGTCTGTTTGAGCACAGCGCTCTGTCTGCTGACTGGGGTCATGCTGGCCTGTCTGGTGCGGGCCATCCGGGGGCCCCGGTATACCGAGCGGCTGGTGGCGCTGAACCTGATCTGCACCGTGGTGGTGCTGATGGTGTGTATCCTGTCCTATCTGCTGGAGGCGGCATATCTGGTGGATGTGGCGATCCTGTACGGGCTGCTGAATCTGCTGGCGGTGGCGGTGCTCAGCCGCATTTCAGTCCGCCGGCACCGGGAGAAGAGGGGGGAGGAGCCATGACGGTGCGGAGTTTCGCGGCGGTGTGTCTGCTGGCCCTGGGCGTGCTGGTGGTGGTGATCGCCGCGGTAGGGATGTTCCGCTTCCGGCGGACGCTGGAGCTGCTCCAGGCCAGCGCGCTGGCGGATACCCTGGGACTGCTGCTGATCCTGGCGGGCCTGGCCCTGCTGTGCGGCTTTACGGTCCACACGGCCAAGCTGGTCCTGCTGGTGGTCATCCTGTGGGCGGTGAACCCGGTGTCCGCCCACCTGATCGCCCGGATGGAGGTCATTACCGGGCTGGGTATGGAGCCGGACCATTTGCAGGAGAAAGGAGAACAGGAACTGTGACTGGATTGGAGTTGCTGCTGTTGTCATTTTTGATCTTCTGCGCTGTGGCCACGGTGTTGTGCCGGCGGCTGGTGTCGGCGGTCATTATTTTTATGTCCTACTCCGCTGTGATGTCCATTTTATGGTTTTTGCTGGAGTCGCCGGACCTGGCCATCACAGAGGCCGCCGTGGGCGCCGGGGTGACCAGCCTGCTGTTTTTCCTCACACTGCGGAAGATCAATGCCCTGAAAGGAATGGAACGGGATGAAGAATGAGACCCGGAACGAGGGCTGGTACGGGCGGTTTCTGCACTGGGCTGGCGGAGAGGAGCCGGACGGCCCGGAGGGGCCGGAGGATCCGGAGCGCCAGGAATTTTTGGAGTATCTGGAGTACATCGAGGCCCACGGGGACATGGAGTTCGGAGCCTATCGCCTGATGCGCTATCGGGAGCGCCGGGAGAAGGGAATGGAGGGCGCGCAGCCCCCAGCGGACCGGCCTGCGGAGCGGCGGGAGGTCCGGCGGCCCGCCCGAAGACGGCGGCCCGGGGCGCTGCGGCGGCAGCTGCGCCTCTACCGGGGACTGAGCGTGTGTGTGATCGCGGTGCTGGCCGGCATTTTTCTGCTGACCGCCGCAGCTATGCCCAGCTTTGGGGACCCGGAGGCCCCCGCCATGAACGAGGTGGCCCGCCGCTATCTGGAGGACGGCGTGGAGGAGACTGGTGCGGTGAATGCGGTGGCGGGGATGATCCTGGAGTACCGGGCCTTCGACACCTTCGGAGAGTCGGCGGTCCTCTTTGCGGCGGCGGGGAGCACCCTGCTGCTGCTACACAGCCCCCGGCTGCGGGTGCGGACCTTCCGGGGGCCGGATGCGCTGATGTCCCTGCTGGGGCGCGGACTGCTCCCGGCAATCCTGCTGTTTGGGATCTATGTGATCGTCAACGGCCACCTCAGTCCCGGCGGCGGATTTTCCGGCGGGGCCGTGCTGGGCGGCGGACTGATCCTGGCCTCCCTGGTGCTGGGGGAGGAGCGGATGGCACAGCTTCTGTCCACCCGGCGCACCACCCGCCTGACGGTGTTCTGTCTGCTGGCTTATGCGGGGATGAAGGGCTATTCCTTCTTCACTGGAGCCAACGGGGTGGGCTGGGAGATCCCGAAGGGGACGCCTGGGGAGATCCTCAGCGGCGGCCTGATCCTGCCGCTGAATCTGTGTGTGGGCGTCATCGTCGCCTGTACCATGTATACCTTTTATATTCTGTTTTTGGGAAGGGAGGAGTGAGCCATGCTGGAGGTTTTGGTGGAACAGCGGTTTTATGTGACGGCGGTACTGCTGTTCAGCGTAGGGCTTGCCGCCCTTCTGCTCCATCCAAATCTGATCAAGAAGATCATCGGCCTGAATTTGATGGACACGGCAGTGTTCCTTTTCCTGGCGGCTATGGGCTATGTGGACGGAGGGAAGGCCCCCATGGTGGAGCCGGGGGCGGAAGCGGCCGCCTATATCAATCCGGTGCCCGGCGGACTGGTGCTCACCGGGATCGTGGTGGCGGTGAGCACCACGGCCCTGTTTTTGGCACTGACCCACCGGCTGTATCAGAAGTACCACAGCGTCAATTTGGATGTGATCCTGATGCTGGCCCGGAGGGGAACGGAAGAAGAGTGACAGAACAAGTTGACGCAGAAGAGGTGAAAAGGAATTGTCCTTGTCGTATAACATCCCCTTTCTCAGCATCATGCTCACCCTGGTCAGCGGGATCCTGGTCCCCCTGATCCGGCGGGAGGGCGGGGCGCTGCGGCTGATCCGCGGGGTGCAGCTGGGTGTGGCGGGGCTGTCCGCACTGCTGCTGGTGCGTCTGAGCGGGGCGGGGGCCAGCTTCTCCTATCCCATGGGGCATATTCCGGCCCCCTGGGGCAACGAGCTGCGGGCGGGTCCCCTGGAGGCCCTGCTGGCCCTGACCTTCAGCGTAGTGATGCTGCTTTCCCTCAGCGGCGGAGCGGAGGATCTGCGGCGGGACGTCCGGCCGGACCGGCAGGGCTGGTACTGCCTGCTGATGCAGCTGCTGTTCGGGGCGCTGCTGGCCATGGTGTATACCGACGACCTGTTCACCGGCTATGTGTTTGTGGAGATTGCGGCTGTGACCGCCTGCATCGCGGTGGCCGCCAAGGAGAGCGGGCGCTCGGTGGTGGCCGCCATCCGGTATCTGATCTTCAGCTGTCTGGGTTCCGGTCTGGTGCTGCTGGGCATTGCTATGCTGTACTGCATCACGGGACAGTTGCTGTTTTCCGGACTGGAGGAGGCGGTGGCCCGGCTGGTCCAGTCGGGGGAGTACAGCCTGCCTCTGGTGGTGTCCGCCCTGCTGATGACGCTGGGCCTGTCCATCAAGAGCGCCCAGTTCCCCTTTCACGCCTGGCTTCCGGACGCCCATGCCAGCGCCACCACCGCATCCAGCGCCATTCTGTCCGGCCTGGTGCTGAAGGGCTACCTGGTCCTGCTGCTGAAGCTGATCCTGCGGGTGTTCGGTCCGGCGCTGATCGTCTCCACCTATATCGACGATCTTCTCTTTCTGCTTGGGCTGACGGGGATGCTGTTTGCCTCGGTGGCCGCCCTGCGGCAGGAGGAGGTCAAGCGGATGATCGCCTACTCCTCTTCGGCCCAGATCTCCTATATCTTTCTGGCCCTGGGTCTGGGGAGCGAGGCGGGATGGACGGCGGCCTGTTATCAGATCCTGGCCCATGCCATGACCAAATCCATGATCTTCGTGGGTGCAGGGGAGATGATCCGGGCCTCCGGCGGCCACTACTGGGGGGAGCTGCGGGGCGCGGCCCGGCTGGCCCCTCTGGGAGGCGCGGCCTTTACAGTGGGCGGCCTGTCCCTGTGCGGCCTGCCCCTTCTGGCGGGGTTTTCCGCCAAGTACTGCATTGCGGCGGCGGCGCTGGACGCGGAGTGGCAGACTGCGCCCGCCCTGTTTGGGCTGGCGGCCAGCTCTGTGCTGAATGCGATGTACTATATCCCGGCTATTTTGGCCATCTGGGGCCGGGCGCGGGCCAATGAAGACGCACCGCTGGTCTGGATGCGGGGGAATGGGGAGGGCAAGTGTGCCATCCTGCTGTTCCTGGCGGGCAACCTGCTGCTGGGGACCGCCTTTGGGCCTGTCCGCGGGCTGATCCAGCAGGGGCTGTCCCTGTTTTGACTGAACACCCATGACGGAGGAGGAAATTGACCATGTGGAGAGGCTGGCTGCTGCTGCCCATTCTGCTGCCCGTGCTGGGCGGGATCGGCGTGCTGGGGATCCATACCCTGCGGGTGCGCCGGCGGACAGTCTCCCTGCTGCTGGCGGTCCAGCTGCTGGTGGTGGCCGCGGTGTTCCGCATGGAAGGGGAGCCCTTTGTGTTCCTCACCCTGACGGAGGGGGTGCGGTTCGTGCTGCGGCCGGACGCGCTGGGCCGCCTGTTTGCCGAGCTGATCTGCGCGGTGTGGTTCGCAGTGGCCTTTTTTGCCTTTGAGTACATGAACCACGAGGGGCACCGGGAACGCTTTTTCGGGTTCTACCTGCTGACCCTGGGGGCGCTGATGGGGGTGTGTCTGGCGGGCAACCTGGTGACCCTCTACCTGTTCTATGAGATGATGACCCTGCTGTCCGTCCCATTGGTGCTCCATATCGGGACCCGAAAGGCCTTTGACGCCGCCTACCGCTATCTGGGCTTCTCTGTGACCGGGGCGGGTCTGGGACTGCTGGGGCTGTTCCTCCTCCAGGGCTTCTGCACCACGGATCTGTTCACTCCGGGCGGTGTGCTGGACCCGGCGCGGGCGGCACAGGACCGTGGGCTGCTGCTGGCGGTGTTCTTCGTGATGGCGGTGGGCTTCGGCTGTAAGGCGGGGATGTTTCCCCTCCACGCCTGGCTGCCCATCGCCCACCCGGTGGCCCCGGCGCCCGCCTCGGCGGTGCTGTCCGGCCTGATCACCAAAATGGGAGTGCTGGCCCTCATCCGGGTGGCGTACTACCTGTTTGGCTGGCCTTTCCTGGATGGGAGCTGGGCGCAGCGGGCGGTGCTGGTGCTGGCGCTGATCACGATCTTTCTGGGGTCTACCCTGGCTATGCGGGAGGATACCCTGAAAAAGCGCCTGGCCTACTCCACCGTCAGCCAGGTCTCCTATGTGATCTTTGGCCTGATGCTCTTTCACCCCATGGCCCTGGAGGGGGCCCTGTTCCAGGCGGTGTTCCACGCTCTGGCGAAAAATGCCCTGTTTATGGCCACCGGCGCCATCATTTACAAGACCCACCTCACTCAGGTGTCCCAGATGCGGGGGGTGGGCAGCGCCTACGGGATCACCATGTGGTGCTTTACACTGGCCTCCCTGTCCCTGATCGGGATCCCGCCCACCGGGGGCTTTGTGAGCAAATGGCTGCTGGCCGAGGGCGCGCTGTCGGCGGGGGAGGGCTCCCTGGCCTACTGGGGCGTTGGGGTGCTGATGGTGTCCGCCCTGCTGACGGCGGGCTATCTGCTGCCCATCGTGACCGCAGCCTTTTTCCCGGGTGAAAAATTTGACCACCGGGCGGTGATGCGCCAGCAGGATACCTGGCTGATGTGGATCACGCTGTGTGCCCTGACTGCCGCTGTAGTGGTGCTGGGGATGTTCCCCGGCCTGCTGGAGCCGGCGGTCCAGGCGGTCACAGGCCCACTCTTCGGAGGGGCTGCATGAGGAACGAGAGGAGGGAGAACGCGCTGTGCTGATGCTGCTTGCCATCCTGCTGCCCATTGCGGCGGGGGGCGTCCTTCTGGTCTGGCGGCCCCAGGACCCGCGGAGACGCCAGGATTTTGTGGTTGGCTCCGCCTGTGCCGGGGCGGCGGCCGCCCTGACTGCGGTGTTCACGCTGCGGGGGGAAGAGGTATTCCAGCTGCTGTCCCTGGGGGAGCGGCTATCCATCGCCTTCCGGGTGGATGGGCTGTCCTGTATCTTTGCCGTGCTGGTGTCCGTCCTGTGGCCCCTGGCCTGTCTGTATGCGGCGGAGTATATGAGCCGGGAGGGAGGGGAGAACCGGTTCTTTGCCTTTTATCTGGCCAGCCTGGGGGTCACTTTGGGCATCGCTTTCTCCGCCAATGTGCTGACGATGTACTTTTTCTATGAGCTGCTCACCCTGTCCACCCTGCCCCTGGTGATGCACGCCCTGGACAGCAAGGCGCGGTATGCCGGACGGATCTACCTGACCTACTCCATGTGCGGCGCGGCCCTGGGCTTCATCGCCATGGTGCTGCTGCTGGAGCACGGTGGGATGTTCTTTCAATTCGGTGGGGGCGTCTCAGTTTTAGCTGGCAAGGAAAACACCTTGCGGGCAGCTTATGTGCTTGGATTTTTTGGCTTCGGTGTGAAGGCAGCGGTTTTCCCGGGGCACCGGTGGCTGCTGCGGGCCTCCGTGGCCCCCACGCCGGTGACCGCCCTGCTCCATGCGGTGGCGGTGGTGAAGGCTGGGGTGTTCGCGGTGACCCGCCTGACCTGGTACGGCTATGGGCCGGACCTCATTCGGGGCAGCTGGGCCCAGTACCTGGTCATGGGGGCGGCCATGTTTACCATCGCCTACGGCTCCGCCAAGGCCCTGCGTACCCAGCATCTGAAGCGGCGGCTGGCCTGGTCCACCATCAGCAACCTCTCCTATGTCCTGCTGGGGGTGACCACCCTGACCACGGCCGGCCTGACGGCGGGGATGGTCCACATGGTGTTCCATGCGGTGCTGAAAATCACCCTGTTTTTCTGCGTGGGAGCGGTCCACTATAAGCTCCACCGGGATTTTGTCCCGGATGTGGAGGGCTGCGGCGTACTGATGCCGGTGGTGTTTGGCTCCTTCACCGCGGCGGCCCTGGGCCTGATGGGGGTGCCGCCTCTGACCGGCTTCACCAGCAAGTGGATGCTGGCCACGGCTGCGGCGGGGCTGGGGACCTGGATGGGCTATCTTGGAGCCAGTGTGCTGATCCTGTCCGCGGTGCTCACCGCCCTGTACCTGATGCAGATCGTCCTGCTGGCCTTTTTCCCCAGACAGAACCGGCAGCTCTCCGTCCGGGTGCCCAAGCGGGCCCGGCGGGATCCGGGCCTGAGGATGACGGTGCCCATCACCGCCCTGGCGGCGGGCTCGGTGGCCCTGGGCCTGGGGGCCGGCCGTCTGGCCGGGACAGTTGCCGCCCTGCTGGGATAAAAAGGGCGGATCCTGTGAAAGTGAGGGGAAGGAATGTCCCAGTTTCTGCTGTTCCCGGTCTTTTTTCCGTTTCTGGCCGGGCCGTTTGCCTATTGGATCGGGTGCTGGTATGAGAAGGCGCGGAACACCTTTGTGATGTCTGCGGCCGCGCTGGAGCTGTTTCTGGTGCTCACTCTTTGGACCAAGCCGGAGCTGGCCCAGGCCACTGCGGTGGTGGAGGGCTTCTGCGGCATGGGGATCCAGCTGCGCGCAGGGGGCTTTCACACCCTGATGGCCCTGCTGACGGCGACGGGCTGGATGGCGGCCACGGTGTTTTGCCGGGAGTACATGATTCACGTCCATAAGCGGAACCGGTTTTATCTCTTCTGGCTGATGACCCTGGGAGCCACCATGGGGGTGTTCCTGTCCGGCGACCTGTTTACCGCTTTCCTCTTTTTTGAGGTCATGTCCTTTACGTCCTTTGTGCTGGTGATCCAGACGGAGGAGTATCCCGCTTTGAAGGCGGGGGGGACCTATCTGGCCGTGGCGGTCATCGGCGGACTGGCGGCCCTGACGGGGCTGTTCCTCCTGTACCGCCAGCTGGGCACCTTGTCGCTGGACGCCATGGCGGCGGCCGCCGCCGGGGCGGAGGACCGGGGGCTGCTCTGGGTTGGCGGCCTGCTGGTGCTGGTGGGCTTCGGGGCAAAGGCGGGGGCGTTCCCGCTGCACATCTGGCTGCCCACCGCCCACCCGGCGGCCCCTGCGCCGGCTTCGGCGGTGCTGTCCGGCGTCATCACCAAGACGGGGATATACGGGGTCCTGGTGCTGTCCACCACCGTCTTTCTCCATGATAAGCAATGGGGGATGCTGCTGGCCGTGCTGGGCGCTGTGACCATGGTGCTGGGGGCGGTGCTGGCGGTGCTGTCCGTGGACTTGAAGCGGACCTTGGCCTGCTCTTCCATCTCTCAGATCGGGTTCATCCTGGTGGGGACCGCCATGCTGTGTCTGCTGGGGGAGCACAACGCCCTGGCAGTGGACGGGACCATCCTGCATATCCTGAACCACTCGCTCATCAAGATGGTCCTCTTCCCGGCGGCGGGGATCATCCATCTCACCACTCATTCCTTTGATTTGAACGACATCCGGGGGTTTGGACGAGGAAAACCCCTGTTGGCTCTGGTCATGGGGATGCCCATGCTCAGCCTGGCGGGCGCGCCTGGGCTGAACGGCTATGTCAGCAAGACCCTGCTCCACGAGAGCATCGTGGAATATATCCATCTTGCAGGGGAGGGGGCGGCGCTGTTTCAAGTGCTGGAGGCCCTGTTCCTGTTCAGCGGCGGCCTGACCATGGCCTATATGCTGAAGCTGTTTATCTGCCTGTTTCTGGAGCGGAACGCCCTGCCCGAGGAGGTCCTGGCCCGGAAGTGGCGGCAGGAGGGGGAGCACTACGTTGCCCCGGCCTCGGTGGGGGTCCTGCTGGCCTATCTGCTGGTGATGCTGCGCTTTGGGACGGATCCCGGCGCGGCTATGGACCCCATCGCGGCCTTTGCCCGGGATTTTCTGGGGGGGACGGCCCCCGCCCATGCGGTGGACTACTTTGCCGCAGTCAATCTGGAGGGGGCGGCGGTCTCCGCGGCCATAGGCGCGGGGGTCTACCTCCTGGTGGTTCGCACCCTGCTGATCCGGCGGGGTAGATATGTGGATCCCATCCCGCCCTGGCTGGATCTGGAACGGGGACTGTACCGTCCGGCCCTGCGGTTTCTGGCCCAGACAGCCATTGTTTTGGCGACATTGGTTGACCGGCTGGGTCCCCGGCTGCTGTTCCATGGGATCCCGTGCCTGTTCCAGCGCCTGCGCCTGTGGTGGACCGGTACTCGGGACCAGCTTCTGCTCCTGTTGACCGGAGAGGTCTATTCCCCCCGCCCCACAGTGGAGCAGGCGGCGGACGACTTTCATTTCGCCCGGTATGAGGACGAGCCCCGCCGTCTGGTGGGCTTCACCCACTCCCTGGCATTCGGCCTGCTGCTCACCGGGCTGGGCCTGGTCTTCGGCCTGCTGTTCATTCTGCTGCACTGAGCGCGGTCCCCTTACAGCTCCTTTCGGATCTGACGCAGTGCGTTTTTCTCCAGGCGGGAGACCTGGGCCTGGGAGATGCCGATCTCCTCAGAGACCTCCATCTGGGTCTTGCTGTGGTAGAAACGCATGGACAGGATCTTTTGCTCCCTGGGGGTGAGGCGGGAGACCGCCTCCTTCAGGGCGATGCGCTCCAGCCACATCTCGTCGGTATTTTTGCTGTCCTTCACCTGGTCCATGACGCAGACGGTGTCCCCGCTGTCGGAGTAGATGGGTTCATACAGGGAGACGGGCTCCAGGATGGCGTCCAGGGCAAAGACCACGTCCTCACGCTTGATGTCCAGGATCCGGGCGATCTCGTCCACCGTAGGCTCCTTTTGGTGCTTGGCCAGATAGGCCTCCTTGGCCTGGAGCACTTTATAGGCGGTGTCCCGCATGGCGCGGGATACCCGCATCGTGCTGTTGTCCCGGAGATACCGGCGGATCTCTCCCACGATCATGGGTACGCCATAGGTGGAGAAGCGCACATCCAGGTCGGTGTTGAAGTTATCAATGGCCTTGATCAGGCCGATACACCCCACCTGGAACAGGTCGTCCACATTCTCCCCGCGGTTGGAGAATTTATGGATCACCGACAGAACCAGCCGCAGATTGCCAGCGATCAGCTCTTCCCGCGCCTGCCGGTCCCCGGCCTTGGCCCGGCGGAGGAGCGCCTGGGTCTCTTCATTTTTCAGCACCTTCAGCTTAGCGGTGTTGACACCACAGAGCTCCACTTTGTTTTGCATCCTTCAAAAACCTCCTGCCCGGGTAACGCTGTACTTCCAGTATCTCCCGGACGGGAGGTTTCATACTGTCCCGGCTGCCGGATATTTTTTTATGTCAGACCGGTTTCGATGGATTTCTTATGGAGGGCAGTGGACTATCCAAGGGCCACGTCCAGGATCATCATGATCAGGAAGCCGGCCATGACGCCGAAGGTGCCCCCATGGGTCTCATGGTCGTGGCGAAGGTTGGCCTCTGGAATGAGCTCCTCCACCACCACATAGAGCATAGCTCCGGCGGCAAAGGAGAGCAGCCAGGGCATCAGTGGCTGGACGGTCCCCGCGGCCAGGACGGTGAGCAGGGCGGCAATGGGCTCTACGATGCCGGAGGCGGCGCCCATCAGAAAGGCCCGGGCGCGGCCCATGCCGGCCTGCCGCAGGGGGAGGGAGATGGCGGCGCCCTCGGGAAAGTTCTGGATCCCGATGCCCAGGGCCAGGGCCATAGAGGCAGGGAGCAGGGTGATGTCCGCCTGGGCAGCCAGGGCGAAGGAGATGCCCACGGCCATCCCCTCCGGGATGTTGTGCATGGTGATGGCCAGCACCAGCAGGGTGTTCCGGCGGCCGCGCTCCCCGGACCCGCGGTCCAGAAGCTCCGGCGTGAGGTGGGGGAGCAGAACGTCCATCCCGGCCAGAAAGGCGATGCCCAGGACGGAGCCCCCCGCCGCGGGGATCCAGCCGGTGCCGCCTGCGGCCTGCGACTGTTCGATGGCGGGGATCAGGAGCGACCACATACTGGCGGCGATCATCACGCCGGCGGCGAAGCCCAGCATGATTCGGTGCAGTCCGGCGCTGGCCGTCCGGCGGAAGAGAAAGACGGTGGCCGCCCCCAGGGCGGTCATCAAAAAGGTGAAGCCGCTCCCGCCGGCGGCCCATAGAAGTGCTTGTGTCAACATGAGGTTCCTTTCCCGGCGCGGCGGCGGTCTGCTCTCTGGGAAGAGGGGAAAAACGCCCGGAGACCTTCCGGTCCGCACCGCTGTAATGAGGCTGTGCCGGTTCAGCCTATGAGGGCGGGGGAGAGGGGGTGCGGGGTCCCGGAAAAAAATTTGCCGGACCCACTAGGCAAAAGGGGAGAATTATATTAAAATAGAAAAGAACGAAGTTTGAAAAAACACGCAAGGAGGGAATTCGGGTGGAAAATCCGAAGTATAAACGTGTGCTGCTGAAGATTAGCGGCGAGGCTCTGGCCGGGGACGCGACCCGGGGGCTGGACTTTAATGTGATCGGCCAGGTGTGCGACGTGGTCAAGCGCTGTGTACAGCTGGGCGTGCAGGTGGGCATTGTCGTGGGCGGCGGCAACTTCTGGCGCGGAGTCAAGGACGGCGGGGACCGGATGGTCCGGGTCCGGGCTGACCACATGGGGATGCTGGCCACCGCCATCAATGCCCTGGCTGTGGCCGATGTGCTGGAGCAGAAGGGCGTGGAGGTCCGGGTGCAGACCGCCATTGAGATGCGCGCCATGGCGGAGCCCTATATCCGCTCCAAGGCCATCCGCCACCTGGAGAAGGGCCGCGTGGTCATCTTCGGCTGCGGGACCGGGAACCCCTTCTTCTCCACGGATACGGCGGCGGTGCTCCGGGCGGCGGAGATCGACGCCGATGTGATCCTGCTGGCCAAAAATATCGACGGCGTGTACTCTGCAGACCCCAGGAAGGTGCCCGACGCGGTGAAGTACGATTCCATCACCTATTCGGACGTGCTGGCCCAGCGCCTCCAGGTCATGGACTCCACCGCCACCTCGCTGTCTATGGACAATAAGATCCCTGTGCTCCTGTTTGCCCTGAAGGACCCGGAGAACATTCTGCGGGCTGTGATGGGTGAGAAGATCGGTACGATTGTCCAGGGCTGAGTCCCCGGACAGGAAAATCAAACGGAAAGGAAGATCAGACCAATGAGCTCCGAGACAAACGTGTATGATCAGAAAATGCTGAAGACCATCGAGGTCGTCAAGTCCAACTTTGCCTCCGTCCGGGCGGGCCGGGCCAACGCCGGTGTGCTGGACCGCATCACCGTGGAGTACTATGGAACGCCCACCCCCCTGAATCAGGTGGCCGCGATCTCCTCCCCGGATCCCCGGACGCTGGTGATCCAGCCCTGGGACGGAAGCCTGCTGAAGGCCGTGGAGAAGGCAATCCAGACCTCCGACCTGGGCATCAACCCCCAAAACGACGGGCGTGTGGTCCGCCTGGCTTTCCCGCAGCTGACGGAGGAGCGCCGCAAGGATCTGACCAAGCAGGTGCGTAAGTACTGTGAGGAGGGCAAGGTTGCCCTTCGGAACATCCGCCGGGACGCCATGGAGGACTTCAAGAAGAAAAAGAAGGCCGCCGAGATCACCGAGGATGACCTGAAGCAGCTGGAGAAGGAGCTTCAGGATATGACCGATAAGCACTGCAAGGACATCGATGAGCTGACGGTCAAAAAAGAGCAGGAGCTGATGGCTGTCTGACACACAGGGACCTCCGGCGGGCCGGAGGCTCGGGGTGCGGGATGCCTGGGGGCCCAAGGGGTCCAGGCGTTCTGCACCCCCCTGTGTGTGGTGGGGGCCAACGGCCCCCCGGCAAGATCACACTGCGGAGTTTTGACTGTCTGGAAGGATCACATATTATGCTCTTTTTTAAACCAGCGGAGGAGGTCCAGGCGGATCTGTCCTGCCTGCCCCGCCACATCGCCATCATCATGGATGGAAACGGCCGTTGGGCCAGGAAGCGGGGCCTGCCCCGCACCGCCGGACACGCCGCCGGGGCGGAGACCTTCCGCACCATTGCCACCTACTGCAAGGAGATCGGACTGGAGTATCTGACGGTATACGCCTTTTCCACCGAAAACTGGAAGCGTCCGGCGGAGGAGGTGGGAGCCATCATGGGGCTGCTGAAAAAGTATCTCCTGGAGGCCATCGGACAGATGGAGCGGGACCGGGTGAAGATGGAGTTTTTCGGGGACCTGTCCCCGCTGCCTCAGGAGCTCCGGGACCTGTGCCAGCGCACCCGGGAGATCTCCACCCACTACGAGGGGTGTCAGGTCAACATCTGCCTCAATTATGGAGGCCGGGATGAGCTGCTGCGGGCCGCCCGTGCCTATGCCCAGGAGTGTCTGGAGGGGAAGGCGGACCCCAACCATCTGAGTGAGGCCCAGTTCTCCGGCTATCTGTTTTCCCGGGGGGTGCCGGACCCGGATCTCATCATCCGGCCCAGCGGAGAGCTGCGGCTGTCCAATTTCCTGCCGTGGCAGTCCGCCTATTCGGAATTTTATTTCACAGACGTGCTGTGGCCCGACTTCTCCAAGGAAGAGCTCCACCGGGCCATCGCGGCCTATCAGAGCCGCAGCCGCCGATTTGGAGGTGTATGATTTGGTCACACGGATCGTTGTATCAGTGGTGCTGGCCCCGCTCTTTTTTGTGATCCTGTTTTTCCTGCCTCCGGTGTATCTGGCGGTGCTGATGGCCGCCATCTGTGCCCTGGCCTCCTATGAGCTGCTGCGGGCCACCGGCGTGGCCCATCACAACGGGCTGTATGGCTTCACGGCCGCGGCCGCGGCAGCCATCCCCCTGGGGCAGTGGCTGGGGCGGGGGGCCCTGGTGGCAGGGATCGCCGCTGTGCTCCTGGTGGTCACACTGTTTTACATCGCCATCCGGCTGTACGATGAGGAGCAGGCCATCCGGGTGGAGGACGTGCTGCTCTGCTTCTTCGGCGGGCTGATGATCCCCATGGCCCTGTCCACTCTGGTGGTGCTGAAGGGGATGGAGCATGGCCGCTACCTGGTCCTCCTTCCGGTGCTCTGCGCATTCCTGACGGACGGAGGGGCCTATTTTGCCGGGGTCTTTCTGGGAAAGCACCGGGGGATCACCAAGGTCAGCCCAAATAAATCCCTGGAGGGATACATTGGCGGGATCCTGTCCGGCGCGCTGTTCCTGCTGCTGTACGGGGTGATCCTGCGCCAGTTCGCGGGGCTGGAGGTCTCGCTTCCGGTGATGGCGGTGTACGGTCTGCTGGGCAGCGCGGTGACCGAGCTGGGCGACCTGTCCTTCTCCCTGATCAAGCGGCAGTTCGGCATCAAGGACTATGGGAATCTTCTTCCGGGGCACGGCGGGATGCTGGACCGGTTCGACTCTATGACCTTCGCGGCCCCCACGCTGCTTATTCTGGTGACGCTGCTGCCGGCGTTTTGAGCGCTTCACAGGGAGCCCTGTTCCTGTCCGTCCATGTGTATAGGAAGGGATTTTGATATGAGCAAACGAATTTCGATCTTAGGTTCCACAGGCTCCATCGGGCGGCAATCATTGGACGTGATTGCCGCCTGCGGCATGGAAGCGGCCGCTCTGACGGCCAACTTCAACGCGGCGCGGATGGAGGAGCAGGTTCGGCAGTTCAAGCCGGAGCTGGCGGTTATGATGGATGAGCGGGCGGCGGCCGACCTGCGGATCCGGCTGGCGGACACTCCGGTGCGGGTGGCCTCCGGGATGGAGGGCTTGCTGGAGGCGGCGGAGCTGCCCTCCGCCGACACTGTGCTCACAGCGGTGGTTGGGATGATCGGGCTGCGGCCCACCATGGCCGCCATCCGGGAGGGCAAGCGCATCGCCCTGGCCAACAAGGAGACCCTGGTGTGTGCCGGACAGCTGGTAATGGAGGAGGCCCGGGATTTCGGCGCGGAGATCCTGCCCGTGGACTCGGAGCACTCTGCGCTCTTTCAGTCCCTCCAGGGCTGCCGGGACCGGGGGGAGGTCCGGCGTCTCATCCTCACCTGCTCCGGAGGACCGTTTTTCGGAAAGACACGGACTGAACTGCAAGGGGTGACAAGGAAAGATGCTTTGCAGCATCCAAACTGGTCCATGGGGGCGAAGATCACCATTGACTCGGCTACGCTGATGAACAAGGGGCTGGAATTTATCGAGGCAATGCACCTGTACCAGGTGCCGCCGGAGAAAATTTCCATTGTGATCCACCGGGAGAGTATCATTCACTCCCTGGTGGAATACTGTGACAATGGAATGATTGCCCAACTGGGCGCCCCGGATATGCGCCTGCCCATTCAGTACGCTCTGACATGGCCCAGACGGACTGCGGGACCGGCTGATCCTCTGGATCTGTGCAGCTGCGGCCCGCTGACCTTTGCCCAGCCGGATCTGGATACCTTCCGCTGTCTGGACCTGGCCCTGAAAGCGGCCCGGACCGGGGGAACGGCGGGGGCCATCCTCAACGGGGCCAATGAGGCTGCGGTGGCCCTCTTCCTGAAGGACCGGATCGGCTTTTTGGAGATCGCGGACCGGGTAGCCCTGGCTCTGGACCGGGTCCCGGTGATCCAGGAGCCCTCCATGACCCAGATCCTGGAGGCGGACCAGGCGGCCCGGGAGGCCGTCCTCAGCGCCTGACAGGGGTTGGAATTTGAATCGTGTGGGAGGTCCTATGCTCTACATCATCTTAGCTGTCCTTATGTTTGGACTGCTCATCGCGGTCCATGAGTTCGGCCATTTTGCCTCCGCAAAGCTGTTTGGGATCCAGGTCAATGAATTTTCCGTTGGCATGGGACCGACTCTTTTGAAGAAACAAAAAGGGGAAACACTTTACAGTCTCCGTGCTCTGCCTATTGGCGGCTTCTGCGCTATGGAGGGGGAGGATGAGAAGTCCTCCAATCCCCGGGCCTTTGGCAACGCGGCGGCCTGGAAGCAGCTGGTGGTGCTGGCCGGAGGAGCGGCAATGAATTTCCTCACCGGTCTGCTGATCCTTCTGATCCTCTACGCCCCGGTCCAGGGATTTCGGATCCCGGTGTACAGCGGTGCGGAGCCGGGCTACGGGGCGGAGGACTGCGGGCTTCAGCCGGGGGACCGCTTTCTGTCGGTGGATGGACACAGAGTCCTGGTGTATGGAAACGTACCCCTCTATTTAAGCCGTGCAGGGGACCGTGTGGACCTGGTGGTAGAGCGAAATGGGGAGAAACTCCGGTTGGATGGGGTGTACCTGCCCTACCAGACCCGGGTGGATGAGAACGGGAACAAGACCCAGCGCCGGGGGATCAACATCGGCTGGGAGGTGGACCCGCCTACAGTGGGCAACAAGCTTCATTACACCTGGAACACTGCGGTGGACTATGTCCGCACGGTGTGGCTCAGCCTTGGAGAGCTGGTCCGGGGGGCGGTGGGCCTGCGGGATCTGTCCGGCCCGGTGGGGATCGTGAATACCATGTCTCAGGTGGGGAGCCAGTCGCCCACAGCCGCGGACGCGGCCCGCAGCCTGCTGGACCTGGCCGCCCTGATCGCGGTCAACCTGGCGGTGATGAACCTGCTGCCGCTGCCGGCGCTGGACGGCGGACGGATCTTTTTCCTGCTGCTGAATGGGGTGCTGTTCGCCCTGTTCCGAAAAAAGATCCCGGCGAAGTATGAGGGTTACGTCCACATGATAGGGATGGCGGGCCTGCTGGCCCTCTCTCTGGTGGTGACCTTCAGCGACATTGGAAAGCTCTTCGGCATCTGAGTTGCCGGAGCATGGCAGCTGTTTGGAAAGGAAGGGATTGCAGTGACCAAGCAGATCATGGTGGGCGGGGTCCCGGTAGGGGGCGGAGCCCCGGTGACCATCCAGTCTATGACCAATACCCGCACCGACGATGTGACAGCCACTTTGGAGCAGATCCGGAGACTGGCCGCCGCGGGCTGTGAGATTATCCGTGTGGCGGTGCCTGACCAGGCGGCCGCCCGCGCGGTTGGGAAAATCAAGGAGGAGAGCCCTATCCCTGTGGTGGTGGACATCCACTTTGACTACAAGCTGGCCCTGGAGGCTATCGCCGCCGGGGCGGACAAGGTGCGCATCAACCCGGGGAACATCGGGAGCGAGGACCGGGTGAAGGCGGTGGCCGATGCCTGCCGCCAGCGGAACATCCCCATCCGGATCGGGGTCAATGGAGGCTCTTTGGAGAAAGAGATCCTGGCTAAGTACGGCCGGGTATGCCCCGAGGCTATGGTGGAGTCCGCCTTTGGACATATCCGCCTGCTGAACAAGTTCGACTTTGACGACATCTGCATCTCCCTGAAATCCTCCAGCGTGCCAATCACCATGAAAGCCTATCAGCTGATGAGCCAAGAAAGTAATTATCCTTTACACATTGGAGTGACGGAGGCGGGGACGGTCCGCATGGGGACGCTGAAGTCCGCTGTGGGGATCGGTGGTCTGCTGGCCATGGGAGTCGGGGACACCATGCGGGTCTCCCTGTCCGCCGACCCGGTGGAGGAGGTGTATGCCGCCCGGGACATCCTACGGGCGGCGGGCATCCGCCGTGAGGGGGCGGAGCTGGTGTCCTGTCCCACCTGCGGGCGGACCCGCATCGACCTGATCGCGCTGGCCGGGCAGGTGGAGGAGCGGCTGAAAACAGTGGACAAGCCCATCACTGTGGCGGTCATGGGATGTGTGGTCAACGGCCCCGGCGAGGCCAGCGCCGCCGATTGCGGCATCGCAGGCGGCGTGGGGGAGGGCCTGCTGTTCAAGAGGGGGCAGATCATCAAAAAGGTCCCCCAGGATCAGCTGGTGGACGAGCTGTTTGCCCTGATTGAGACTCTGTAAAAGGGGCGAAGAAGCGGCCCGCTGGCCGCTGTGATGGAGAAGATTTGAGGAGACGCATAGGGTTATGTCCAAAAAGATCCCGTTTTTAGAGATGTTTGCCGCCCTGACACAGTGGGCGGAGTTCGTCAACGCCATGGAGGGCTGGGTGATCACTGAGGCATCCATCGACCGCTCCAGCCGCAGTGCGGTGGTGACAGTGGAGGGGGCCGCCGGTGCCGGGCCCAACCTGGTCGTCCAGGCGGAGGAGACAGTGGCCCGGTGTTATGGACTAAACTCTGTAAAGCTGAATTGCATTACAGATAAAAAGGAACCGGAGCGTGCGGAACCCGCTGAAGCAGCCCCAGCGGAGGAGCAGCCCCAGCCGGATGCCGGGGCAGGAGCGCCCGCAGCGGAGGAGGACGCCTTTGCCCGTGCGGAGGCCATCCGGGCGGCCGCTCTGAAAAAGGTCCGGACAGCCGTGCCGGCTTCCGGCAAAGGCAAGGGCGGAGGCGAGAAGCGGGGCAAGGGCCGTGCCATCTATGGGAAACCCATCAAGCGGGCCCCAGTCCCCATCGGGGAACTGGAGTTGGATATGGGCATGGTGGTGGTGGAGGGCGATGTGTTCGCTGTGGACCACCGGGAGCTGAAAAAGCGGGGGGCCTGGGTGACCGCCTTTGACATCACCGACTACACCGGCTCCATCCGGATCAATAAATTTTTCCCCGGGGACGAGGGTAAGATCCTGGTGGACGGAGTTAAAAAGGGGATGCGCCTGCTGGTCCAGGGGCGGCTGAACATGGACCGCTTCTATGGCGACATGGTACTGGAGCCGGTGGCCGTGATGGCGGCGGAGCAGCACGTGCGTATGGACAACGCCCCGGAGAAGCGGGTGGAGCTCCATCTGCATACCAATATGTCCGCCATGGACGCCCTGACAGCGGTGGGCTTCAAGACAGACTCCACCATTGGCACCGACAAGAATGTGATCAAGAGGGCGGAGGCCTGGGGACACCCGGCCATCGCCATCACGGATCACGGCGTGGCCCACGCCTTTCCCAACGCCAAGCACTCGGCCAAGAAGATCAAGGTGCTCTTCGGTGTGGAGGCCTATTACATCAACGATGTGGACGACCGGGTGGTGGTCCATGGACAGACGGACGCCCTCTTTTCGGATGAGATCGTCTGCTTTGACATCGAGACCACCGGCCTGAATAAAAAGTACGAGGTCATCATCGAGATCGGCGCGGTGGTGCTGAAAAACGGGGAGATCACCGACCGCTTCAACACCTTTGTGTCCCCCGGCCGCATCCTGAGCCCGGAGATCATCCATCTCACCGGCATCACGGACGAGATGCTGGAGGGGGCCCCCTCTCAGAAGGAGGCGCTGGAGGCCTTTCTGGCCTTTGCTGGGGACCGGCCTCTGGCGGCCCACAACGCCGATTTTGATATGGGCTTTATTGCTGCGGGATGCCGGAAATATGGGATTCCCTTCCACAACCCCTCGGTGGACAGCCTGATCCTGGCTCAGAACCTGCTGCCGGAACTGGGCAAATACAAGCTGGACATCGTGGCGGAGTATCTGCATCTGCCCGCCTTCAACCACCACCGGGCCAGCGATGATGCAGCCACTGTGGCCTATATGCTGCCCCACTTTTTCAAAAAGCTGGAGGAGATGGGGCTGCGTACCCTGGGGGAGATCAATCCCGCCATGCCCAAGCTGCGCCGTGGGGGTGGGAAGCTGCGCCGGAAACCCAAGCATCTCATCGTCCTGGCCAAAAATCAGACGGGGCTGCGCAACCTTTATAAGCTCATCTCCCTGTCCCAGCTGGAACACTTCAAGCGCTACCCCATCATGCCCAAGTCCCTCATCAACGAGAACCGGGAGGGCCTTATCATCGGCTCAGCCTGTGAGGCGGGAGAGCTGTTCCAGGCGGTGGTGGACGGAAAGGACTGGGATGATCTCAAACGCATCGCCTCCTGGTACGACTACCTGGAGATCCAGCCCCTGTGCAACAATATGTTCATGCTCCGCAAGGGAATCGTGAAAAGTGAGGAGGAGCTGCGGGACTTCAACCGCACCATCGTCCGCCTGGGGGAGGAGATGGGCAAGCCGGTGTGCGCCACCGGGGACGTCCACTTCCTGGACCCGGAGGACGAGGTCTACCGGCATATCCTGCTGGCCTCCAAGGGCTTTGAGGATGCGGACGAGTCCCTGCCCATCTACTTTAAAACCACGGAGGAGATGCTCCAGGAGTTTGCCTATCTGGGGAAGGAGAAGGCCCGGGAGGTGGTGGTGACCAACACCAACCTCATCGCCGACTGGTGCGACCCCATCGACCCACTGCCCCAGGGGCTGTTTGCCCCCAAGCTGGAGGATTCCGACGGGGAACTGAAGCGGCTGGTGTGGGGGAAAGCTTATGAGCTTTACGGAGAAAATCCCCCCAAACTCGTCACCGACCGCATCGAGGTGGAGCTGGGCGACATCATCCGGTGCAAATACGATGTGATCTATATGTCTGCCCAGAAGCTGGTGCAGAACTCCCTGGAGCACGGATACCTGGTGGGCTCCCGGGGATCAGTGGGTTCTTCTCTGGTGGCCTTCATGTCAGGCATCACCGAGGTGAACTCCCTGCCTGCCCACTACCGCTGTCCCAACTGCAAGCACTCCGACTTCGACTATGCCCGGGACCCCGCCCATACCTACGGCTGCGGGGCGGATATGCCGGATGCGGTGTGCCCTGTGTGCGGCACGAAGTATGTGAAGGACGGCTTCAACATCCCCTTTGAGACCTTTTTGGGCTTCGGGGGCGACAAGGTGCCCGATATCGACCTGAACTTCTCCGGCGAGTACCAGGCCAATGCCCACCGCTATACCTTCGAATTGTTTGGCCAGACCCATGTGTTCCGGGCGGGGACCATCGGCGCGGTGGCGGAAAAGACGGCCTTCGGCTATGTGAAAAAGTACCTGGACGAGCGGGGGAGGACCGTCTCCAAGGCGGAGGAGAACCGCCTGGCCATCGGCTGTACCGGGGTCAAGCGCACCACCGGCCAGCACCCCGGCGGCATGGTGGTCATCCCCCAGGATAAAGAAATCTATGACTTCTGTCCGGTCCAGCACCCCGCCGATGACCCCAACACGGACATCGTCACCACCCACTTTGAGTACCACTCCATGGAGAGCAACCTGCTGAAGCTGGATATGCTGGGCCACGATGATCCCACCATGATCCGAATGCTGGAGGACCTGACCGGAGTGAACGCCCGGACGGACATCCCGCTGGATGACCGGGATACCATGTCTATCTTCCAGTCCTCCAAGGTGCTGGGCTATGAGAACGACAAGATCCTGGGGCCCACCGGCGGCACCGCCATCCCGGAGTTCGGCACCACCTTTGTCCGCGGGATGCTGGAGGACACCCAGCCCGACCAGTTCGATATTCTGGTGCGTCTGTCCGGCTTCTCCCACGGTACCGACGTGTGGCTGGGCAACGCCAAGGACCTGATCACCTCGGGGACGGCCAAGGTCAGCGAGGCCATCGGCTGCCGGGATGACATCATGCTGTTCCTCATTTCCAAGGGGATGGAGCCCAAGCGCTCCTTCAAGATCATGGAGGCGGTGCGAAAGGGAAGGGGACTGCCCGAGGGAGCGGAGGACGAGATGCGGGAGCACGGGGTGCCCGACTGGTACATCGGCTCCTGTAAAAAGATCGCTTATCTGTTCCCCAAGGCCCACGCCGTAGCCTACGTGATGATGGCCTTCCGGATCGCCTGGTTCAAGGTCCACCGCCCGCTGGCCTTTTACGCCGCCTACTTCTCCATCCGCGCCAAGGCCTTTGACGAGGCATTCATGTGCCGGGGGATGGACGTGTGCCAGCGGAAAATGCGGGAGATCGTGGCCAAGGACAAGGAGGCCTCCGCCGTGGAGCAGGATATGCTCACCACGCTGGAGGTCTGCTATGAGTTCTACCTCCGTGGCTTCACCTTCGACCGGATGGATCTGTACAAGTCGGAGGCCATCCATTTCACCATGGATGAGGAGCGGGGCACGCTGCGCCCCCCATTTGTGTCGGTGGCCGGTCTGGGCGACACGGCGGCCATTTCTTTGGCGGAGCAGGTGAAGGGGAAGCGGTTCATCTCCATCGAGGAGGTGGCGGCCGCCTGCCCCAAGGTGTCCAAGACCCATATCGACAAGCTGACAGAGGCCGGAGCATTTGGAGATATGCCGGCCACCAGCCAGATGGACCTGTTTTCCATGTTTGGCTGAGCCTGTCCGCGAAACG
>OFMJ01000192.1_pt1 | contig 71687 bp, 64 predicted proteins | sample 1541801 | NCBI WGS metagenome assembly OFMJ01 (sample SAMN04209234, study PRJEB22552) | human gut metagenome | biome: gut; material: feces | host: Homo sapiens | place: USA: Oklahoma
AAAAGCCTTATTTTATATGAAATAGCTCTCGGTTAGAAAAAGAGTCAGCAGGTAACCGGTATGCAAATTACACACATTTTAGCCACGGTACAAGCGGAATACATGTTTCTGCTGGCTTCCGGTCTGTTGTATCCCAACGTATTCAATATAGAAATACTTGCTGCCATAGTCCTGTTGCTCCCCACGGTAAAGCTCCACCAGCCCATCTTCAATGCTCTGCATCGTCCGAGTCAGCTCAAAGTTAAAGGTGAAGTAACCCATACCTGCCATTGGATTATTTGCCATGAAATCCTCATACTCTTCCTTTGTACAATAGCCATTCTGATAATCTTCCCATAAAGCATCTGGCATATACGTCATAAACTGCTTGATTCTTGGAACAGCATTGTTGATGACCGTGTTCGCATCAAACGGCGGGTACTCCGGTTCGGGTTCCGGCTCCGGCTCAGGAGTTGGTTCCGGTTCCGGCTCAGGCTCCGGCGTCGGTTCTGGTTCAGGTTCTGGCGTTGGTGTTGGCTGGCTGCTCTCCGGTTTGCTTTCCGGGGTGCTCGGTGTACTGGTGCTTGGTGTTGACGGTGTGTTTGTACCGGTCTGCGGGGTGCTTACGCTCGGTGTGCTCACCGATGAGCTGTTCCCAGTGCTCGGTTTCGTCACCGTACTGGTGTTGCCGTTTCGGTCGGTCATGCTCACGCTCTGGCTTCCGTCACTGTTGGTGGTTACTTCGGTCACCGTGCCGTCAACGTGGGTGATAACTTCGGTCGTTGTGCCGTCCTCGTTGGTAATGGTGGACACTTGCGCCCCTTCCTCCACTGACAATGCGGAATCCAGTTCGCTTTCATCCACGATCAGTTCCTTATCGCTCTCCGAAAGGCTGGTGGATGTGTCAACAAGGCTGTCTGCCGGTCGGTTCAGCAGCACGGCTGTGACCGCACCGGTGCAGATCACCAGCGCAGCCGCACAGCTCACCGCAACCGATACCATCTTATGGGCGACAAACACGCCCTTTATCTTCTCAAAAAACGCTGTCCATTTTTCTTTCATCGTATTTCTCTCCTTTGTCTTTATTATATCCACTTCACACTGTCATGACAATGACAACTTCCGGACATCGTGTCCGGAAGTTACACACGGGCATGGCTCTCACTTCTGGACATCGTGTCCGGAAGTTCAAAACAAGAACGGTCACACCATGCCGAGCCGCTGCAAGAACAGCAAAAAAGTCTGGTCAAAGATCTCATGGAAGCTCAGTTCCCAGTAGAACAAGCAGGCAGCCCCAATGACTGCCAGTACAAAAAGAAGAAGGAACGCGGCTATGCGAACCACACGCCACACTGCACGAAATATACGCCTCAGCTGTTCTCGGCGTTTCTTTTTTCCCGCCTCTTTCCTTTCCCGTTCTTCTGCGGCCTTCTGTTCCAACCAGGTCAAATAAAATCCTTTCATGCCCGTCTCCCAAACAGCGGCAGCCGTCTTTTCTTTTGTACTGCTCCTGTATCCTCATATTCTGTTTTCAAATACGGTTCAAGCATCATCCGGTGATATCCTTCGTTCTCTGCCTGATAATCAAATAAAGAGGGGCTGTAACCGGCGAAGCAGGTCACGCTGCCTTTTTCACCCATCTGTTCACGAATGGAAAAATGTTCGCTGATATGGGAAAAAGAAAAGACATAAAAGACCTTTTCCTGCTCCAGCCGTTCAAACGCCTGCATCAACGCGCCCAGCTCATACGGCTTACTGCCGCATACGATGACCTTGATATCCTTTTCCAGATAAGACACCAGATCCGTTTCCTGAAGGCTTCCAAAATCATAAAGGATAAAATCATACTGCCGGTCAAGGATATCAGAGATCCGTTCCGGTTCATAGTACAGCTCCATTCCTTCAAAACGAACGCATCCGGACGTTTCATCGAGCTGGCTGGTCTCATACATTTCCGGAAACAGCTTGATGTGTCCGTGCCGGTTGAGTTCAACGTAACAGACTTTTTTCTGCTGCATCTGCAAGAAGCGAAGCAGCTGAAGCGTCTGCGTGGTCGCCCCCATACGGGGAAGCGCACCGCACACAGCTACTGTCACCGTTTTATGTACGGGCACCGGCCGGAACAGCTGTTCCTGTTTTTTGGGCGTGGGTTCCGGTTTTTCCTGCTCCAGTTTTTGCAGTGTGTCCGAACCGGGTTCCAGGTACTCTATCAGCCTGCGCTTGATCCCGGCAGGCACGGTTTCTGAAATGCAGACGCCAAGTTTTTCAAACGCCTGGAGGATCGTCCGGTCTTCTGCATACCGTCCCATCAGAAAAATGACCGGAGCAGTTATGCCCCGGCTTAACTTCTCAAATGAATCCAGCATTTCATCCACCGCGCTGTGTACTTCATCCAGACTGATGATGACCTGCCGGTATTCTTTCTTCAAAATCGTTTCACAGATCCCGGCCGCGCTGTTCCTGCCGACCTGTTCCTGTTCCAAGCCGTAATATGCAGCAACATCCCGCACCGTACTCAGTACACTGTCATTCCCAACGACCGCTATCATTCTGACTGCCTCCTTCCACTTCCGGACACGATGTCCGGAAGTTGTTTTCCAATGTGCCGCCGCCCTTATCTACCATCAGAGACGCATATGCGCGTACATAAGGGCTGCGCGAGTTGCGGTAAAGTTTCGAAACATCCTGTACAATAAAATACTGTTTGAGTTTGCCGATCCCTTCACGCACTTCTTCCGGTGTACCCGTTACTCTCACTTTCAGCATTATCCCTTCTCCTTTCCACTTCCGGACATCGTGTCCGGAAGTGAGGCGTTCATCTTTCCGTAGGCTTCCAGTGCGGCGATCAGATATTCCGTTCGGTCAACGCCGTCCGGAAAGTATCGCTCGATCCGTTTCAAGTCGATCGTCTGCGGTGCTTTATTCTGCCTTAATGTAAACACCGTGGGAAGCATAGCCTGAAAATTCTTTACCGGCAGACGGCGGATCGCTTCTGCCTGCGGAACACTGATCCGTCTGTTGCGGGTCTTTCGCATGTATTCCACGATCTGCTGCTGCCGCAGATCATCCAGATATGACAACTGCACGCCTGCATTCACCGGTATTTTCCCGGTATCCACCTGCGCGAGCAGTTCTTTTGCAAGTTTGTTTAACCGCAGATACCGGCGCACATTTCTTGTAGTCGAACCATCCTCCTCAGCGGATTCTTCCTTTAAATCAGTACGCTGTCCTTGTTTGCAGCGATATTCCAGCGCGTATGCTTTTGCAAGTTCGCTTGGGACGATCTCGCTCATTCCTCGCTGGATGTTCGTCTCGCGCATCTTCCGGTAAAAGTTAAGATCATCCATTTCCTCGACCAGACACGGGCATTCCGGGATATGCTCCTCCACGGCGACCCTATGCCGGTGGTGTCCTGCGCAGATCTCAAAATACCCCTCTTTCTCCGGATGAGGCCGCACAAGCAGCGGCTGTTCGATCCCGTTCTCAAGGATGGATGCGCGCAGTTCGTTCAGGCGGTCTTCATTGATCCGGAACGGATGTTCCCGCGCAGGGATCAGATATTCTGTTTTGATCTTCCGGATCCGTTCGCCGTCCGGTTCGGCCGCATGTCCCGCCCCCATCAGCTCCGCAAAGGCAGCGGCGGTATTTGGTTTATTTGGAAACTTTATATTCATATGCACCCTCCTAACTTCTGGACATCGTGTCCGGAAGTTGCTTTTTGCCTTTTCACTTCTGGACATCGTGTCCAGAAGTTGTGGAAATAAAAAATCCCCCGCCTTTTCAGACGGGGGATCGCAGCACTATCTTTTAATCAACAGCGATCAGGCTTGCTCTGATCAAATCCGCACACGCAAGCCGGAGAGATCGTTGACACGAATGCCGATCAGATACCAATTCTCTCCGTACTCAATGCGAGTGGGCTGCCACTTACCATTTACCATCACTTCAAAGGTTTCCCCGCAATGCAGACCGCCGTAATAATCCTCCAGATCAAAACGAATGTCGTAACGGTCGCTATACTCATCGAAAATCAATGCACCCTGTTTCATAAAATTTCTCCTTTTAAATTTCGTGTTCCTATTAATTTGACAATGACAACTTCGTGCAGGATCTGCGCGAGGTTTTTAAAATAAAAAATCCCCCGTCTGAAAAAGCGGGGGATTTACCGTATCATATGTTATTCCGCTTTTTTGTAAAGGGGAATTTTTACTTCGACCTGCGCCTGCTCAGCCCATTCCAGAAGCGTGTTGGTTGCTGCTCTGGTGATCTGCGCATCTTCCTTGATGATCTCAACGTTGTCTTCCAAACGATCCAAACGGGTGTCCATCGTATCCAAGCGGGTATTTATAGAACTGATTTCGCTTTTCATGGAACCCATTTCACTCTTCAGGGAGCCCATGTCGCTTTTCATGGAATCCATATCGTTTTTCATGGAACCCATTTCATTTTTCACCGTACCGATTTCAGAAAATAACCGGTCAAACATCTCTCTCATTTCCGCGTCCATTTTTCATTTCTCCTTTCTCACAGGATACCTGTCTTTATTGTATCAGCTATCTTACTTATCCAACCCTGTCCTGCAAAATCCGTACCTGTTCCTCCAAACGGTTTTCTTTATCGTATAGCAAATGATATCCTTCCAAAGCCGCATCAATTTTCGGTTCGATCCGATTCTCGATCAGCATTTGAGTTTTTAAGATTTCTTGATGATTGGCTGCAATTTGTTTATCCATACCGTCCAGACGATTATCCATACCATCCAGACGGTTGTCCATACCATCCAGACGGTTATCCATACCATCCAGACGGTTATCCATACCGTCCAGACGATTATCTATACCATCCAGACGGTTATCCATACCATCCAGACGGTTATCTATACCATCCAGACGGTTATCTATACCATCCAGACGGTTATCCATACCACCCAGACGGTTATCCATACCACCCAGACGGTTATCTATACCCTCAAAACGCTTATCAACTTCATTAAAGCGTCTGTCCATTTCATTTTTTACCGTACCGATTTCAGAAAATAGCCGGTCAAACATCTCTCTCATTTCCGCGTCCATTTTTCATTTCTCCTTTCTCACAGGATAACTGCCTTTATTGTATCAGCTATCCTTTCCTTTTGCAAGGTCATGCGAATGTTAACTTCCGGACATCGTGTCCGGAAGTTCCACCCGCTGAAGCAGTTCTTCAGAAAGCTGCATATACTGACAGCCGAGTTTGCTGTTCTTCGTTTGGATCAGGCTGCGCTGCTCATAGGTCGAATTGGTGGCCTCCACCGACTTGCTGATCCTCTGCTGAAACACGATATCTTCATAATCCCGCCGCAATGCCCCTTCAACTGCTTTGGCCATATTGGTCGAATCGCACATGGTCAGCAGGATCCCGATCAGTTTCAGCCGTTCGTTGATGTTTTCCCGAACCATCCGGAACACACCCAGCAGCTGTTCCAATCCGTCCAGCGCAAATTTCTGTGCCTGCACCGGTACAAACAAAAAATCGGCAGCCGACAATGCGTTGACCAGCAGGATCCCAAGCGACGGCAGGCAATCGATCACAACAAAATCATATGTCTTTACCTGTTCGTCTGCCAGAACCTTTTTCAGGATCGTCTCACGGCACATCATATTCATTAAAAAAACATCCGCCCCGGAAAGACGGATGTCAGACGGTATGTAATCCAGTTTCTCTGTTTCGCTGTGGCGGATCGCTCTGCCGAGCAGTTCTCCATCAGGCGGTGCAGCAAGCAGTTCCGCTATCGTTGTCTGTTCGGCCGAAGGCTCATAGCCAAGATAGGAACTGAGGTTTGCCTGGGGATCCAGATCGACCAGCAAAACCTTCTTTCCAAGTTTTACAAGCCCTGCCCCGATATTGAGCGCGGTCGTTGTTTTTCCCACGCCGCCTTTCTGATTAGCCACGGTGATGACTTTACACATGTTTTCTTCCTCCTGTTTTTTTCAAATCTGCTGTGTTTTTACTATTGGCCTCACCGCTATTCCCTGCGCCAATGCGGGCAGCCTGCCGCGAGGTTCCTTGCCTTCGTTCTCATTGCGCTTCACTCCTTTTTATAGTAAAATAAAAAAAGCAGCCGGTAACGACTGCTTTTGGTTCAAAGTGTTTTTAATATCCATTCCTTTTGAATGGCATTCAAGAGGTAGTCGGTTCGATCCCGATCGTCTCCACCAGAACAAAACGCTGGACCACATTATGATCCAGCGTTTTTGCTTTTTATAAAGGTTTCTTGAATTTTTAACCTTACTATAAATAAAAAACAGACCGCTGGTTTCGTTCAGCGGTCTGCTTCTTTTCGTCATAGATACGGTTCTAGCTTCCGGACACGATGTCCGGAAGTTTGTCCAAATATCCATTTTATTTTGATCCGGTAAAAAACCAAAATAGTTCTCATTCTCTGCAGCTTTCACACATACTTTTCGGGATAAAATTCCAGTGCGATTTCATACTAACACTGTGTGACCATTCTCCACTGCGAATCACGGAATTTTGTTTTTCAAATTCAGGGCGTGATTTCACTTTTCCTCACCGCTATTCCCTGCGCCAATGCGGGCAGCCTGCCGCGAGGTTCCTTGCCTTCGTTCTCATTGCGCTTCACTCCTTTTTCTGTTAAAATATAAAAGCAGTCGGTAACGACTGCTTTTGGTTCAAAGTGTTTCTTCAGTTCCTTCGCTGAAGGTTATGTATCCAGTCACATCAGACCTGCTCAGTTAAAACTACATTTCAGACACAATACTATCCAAACACAAACGATAAGTAAATTGAATCAAGTGATTGGAAGAAATGGCAGATTAACTTCTTTAAATAAGAAAGCGTGTAGATATGTCAACCTTTTTCACTCAATTTAAATTCCTTTTCATTTACATTCTTTCTCTTTCAGGAGCTTTATATCTTTTCTATTTTATAGCGTTAGGAGATCCGGGCGGTCTGCTCATAGATATAATTGTATCATTTATTTATTTTATTGTAATAAACCCAATAATTGTCGGAATATTCAGCTATGTGATCCATGATAGAAGACAAGTGCCGACCTGTTCCTCTGTAATTATGTGTACTGTCCTGCTGGTTTTCTTTTCTGCAATTTTAACAACTTATTCTTATATAATACATTCAAGTATTTCGACTATCAATGAAGTTTGTAAATGGATTTTTCAATCGTTTATCATTGCTCTACTTCCTTCTTTTGCTTTTTGTTTCGTGGGAATATTAACTAACAGAGCAAAGAACAAAAGAAACGAGAGCCTTTTATAAGCATCAAAATCAGCGCCCCAACTTCCCCAAAAACGGGGATACTTGCCAAAGGCTCTGGCACAGTTGTTCAATAAACTTCTAATCATGCTATCTCCCTCTTTTTTTGAATTGCATTCAAGAGATAGTCGGTTCGATTTCGATTGCCTTCACCAGAATAAAACGCTGAACCATATTTGTGGTTCAGCGTTTTGGCTTTTGATAAAGGTTTCTTGAATTTTTAACCTTATTATAAATAAAGAAAAAGGCTGCTGTCATACGGCAGCCTTTTTCTTTTCGTCATAGACACGACTCAAACTTCCATTTTGTATTGATCGGGCAAAGAGCAAAACGGCTCTTATTCTCTGCAGCTTTCACACATACTATTTGGAATAGAATTCCAGTACGATTCATACCGGCACTGTGTGACTGTTTCCCACCGCAAATCACGGAATCTTGCTTTTCAAATTCAGGGCGTGATTTCACTTTTCCTCACTCCTATTCTCGCGCCAATGCAGGCGTCTGCCGGGTGGTTTACGGACCTGGTTCTCATTGTTACCCTATGCGTTAAACCAATATGGAGTGAATGTTCTTTATCCATCCAACAAAGTGGCAATCATTTTACAGGAGTGGTATAATAAAGCTCCAAAGGAAAAATCGTTTCAGCCTAAAGCCATTTTTTGTTTCCAGAGGTGAGCAAATTGAAAAGACAAATTGCGTTTGTTCTTGCATTGGTACTTTGCGTTCTTCCTATGGCCGCTTGTGCCAATACAAATGAAAATTCAACCTATGAAATGAACAAAGATATACTTGCCGATATAGGGCTTACGCCGGATCAGATGAAAGAAAAATACGGTCCGCCAACTCGTGAGCAGGAAAATGAACACAACGAACTGATTATGGCATATTATGGAAGCTACGAAAGCGACAATTCAGAAGGCGTTTACAAGCCCCAAGGGAACTATTATCTCTTTGAAAATGGAAAGTGTGTTAAAATAGACGGGTATAATCCAAAAGCATTTCTCTCAAATTATGAAAACAGCATGACCCCGGAAGAGGTAGCAGAACGGTATGGCATGAAATTGCTTACGACAAAAATGTTTACGGCGTATGGTCCAGACGCTGTAAAAGCGTTTTATGTTGTAGATGGGTTAATCGTTACGTTGATCATGAACGCTGATGCCAAAGAAGAACACAAATATTTTGACAACGCAATTTTTACCTACGATTATTTCAACGTGCTTCGGTATTATGCGCCATATCCTTTTGAGCCGGGTGAAGTGAATTTCGATCCGCGTGATATAGAAAGCCGCTATCAGATATTTAGCGATGTCGCCATTGGTGTGCCGGAAGGCGCAACAATCGAAGACTTTTTAAACGACCCGTTGGCGCAGGCCATTAAGGGAATTTGGATTCCAAAATACGGCGGAGAGGAAGAAATGGAATTTTTTGGAGAGGAAGGAAAAGTAACCTCAGGGAAACTGACTCCAGGTATGTATATGCATATTGGCACAGATTATTATCGGATCATTCCATACGTGGAAGAACTGGAAACTTCATAGAAAAAGGAGAGCTCTGAACAGAGCCCTAAAAAATTTTATAAAGGGAGGACTATTATGAAAAAAGCCAAAACAAGCCTTCTTCTATTTCTTGTTTTGTTTCTGCTCCTTTTGAGCGGCTGCACCGACGATTCCGGCGCACCCACGACCCCAAACAGCATTCTGCCGGACACGCAAAGCGATATCACCGGAGCGTTTCGAGGCAAGATCTTCGGAATGAGCAATTTCGCCGGTGCCGGCGACCGTACGTACGAGATCACCGACACAAAGCATATCTACGTCTACGCCGACAGCGATACCAGGCCGATCCAGCCAAAGGAAAGCATCTGTAAAAAGCCGGGGTGTATGCACGAGGGCACCTCCTGCAACGCGTACATCGGCGCCTCCTTTTTGCTTGCTACGGAACATGAGCTCTATTACTTTCGGGCCGATCAAGAACAGAGCGTTTCGTTATACCGCTGCGACCTCAATGGTGAAAACAGACAACTTGTGATGCAGCTGTGGGATGGTTACACAACCGATCTGTACGAAGCTTACCTGGCAAACGGGCATATTTATTACACAAAACGTGTGGGCTTGAGCACACAGATCTGGGATGTAGATCTTTCGAACCTTTCGCAGTCGGTCGTAGCCAACGAGATGGGCGAAGAGGGTGTATTCGCGCATATTTTGGACATTGCAGACGGGATCCTCTATTATCAAATCGATTACGGCGATCCGACATTGCCGGACAAGAGCACCACCCCTCCCACGCTTTCCTTCAACAATTTCGGATATGACCAATGGTACAAAGGCTATTCGACCGGCAGTGCCCTCTACCGCGTGGAACCGGGCAAACAGCCGGAGCTTTTAAAAGAAGACATCATGGCCAGCAGTTTCAGCAGTGGCTGCAACGGGTGTGTCTATTACGTCTCCAAGGACAAGCGCAGCATCTACCAATACGATCTCACCACCGCGACCGAATACCTTGTTTATACCGGTGAAGGGCCGTATTCGATAAACGAATACACTTTCGACAACCGACTGATCATCCATGTGAAGCAAGAGGATGAACCGGCAAGGATCTTTATGCTCAACCTTTCCACAAGGGAACTGATCCCCATGAGCACCTTCGCTTATGACTCCAACCGCCGTTTTTCCGTGCTCTACCTTCACGCTGCAAGCAACAAGTATTACTTAGCCGAATACTCACTGGAAGGAAATGATACCGTCGAGTTTGATCATATGCTCTCCCTCATCCCGAAACAGCAGTTTGAGGATGCCTATTGGTACTACTACGATTGGGTCCCTTTTTCATGATTGACGCGATTTCTCACATAAAGTAACAGAGAGGTGAACACAATGAGCCGCAACATAATCGTACGAATAAAAAGGTGCAAGCAGGTTATTCTACTTCTGCTCTGTACGGGAATCCTGGCTTTTTCCGGATGCACTCCCGCTTCGGAAAACCTGCAACCGTTACAAAAGTATAAGACGCTCATTGACTTTCAGTATGACCTCGTCGATATCAAACAAGACGAAAAAGTCATTGTGGTCAAGCAAGACGGCCTGTACGGCGCTTACGTAAAAGCGAACGGATCGTGGGAACTGAAAATACCGATCCAGTATACCCGTATATTTTGCCAGCAGAGCATTGCCGCCTATCTGGATGAAGACCATGTCGATCTGTACCGTCTGGATGGAAGCCGGATCATCGAACAAACGGTACGCGGCGTTGGCATAGCCTCCATATTCAACGAAAGCGGGATCACAGTTTCGATTGACGGGGAGCACGTAGGATATATGTCCTTAGCAGGAGAATGGATTTTAGAGCCTAAGTACACCCCAACCATCCTTCCTATCACCGATGACAGCTATCTGGTAAACACCGAAAGCGAAACATCAAGCGATTGGATCGATGTGAATGGTGAAAGCCTGCTTCCGAAAGACAAAAACATCATCGGTGTTCTGGACGATTCCACCTTCCCCTGCATCAATGTCCTGGTAAACGACAATGGAACAACCTACTACGGCGTGATCGATCCGGACGGAAACTATATCCTGCCGCCCATTTATTCCAATATCATTTTCAAACGAGACGAAGCAGGTACGCTGTATCTCAACCCTTATGATAAGCTTTCTCAGACAGCTTATCTTTACCGTCCCAACGGGGAAAAGGTCTTCCAACAGGGTTATACGATTATCAATCCGGCCAGTGAGGGATTGTTTGAAGTAAAAGAAAATGACCGTTTCGGCGTCGTCAATGAAAAAGGAGATACCGTAATCCCGATCATCAACGATTCGATTACGGCAAAGGGGCAATTCATTGTCACGGGTGATAATAACGTTGAGACGACCCAACGATTCAGTTACCGAATCTACGATAAGGCCGGAAATCCAATCTCCAAAACAGAATATGACGAGGTGTATCTGTTCGAGGATGCCCCGAATCTGGCAGTCGTGGAAAAAGACCAGAAGATCGGGTTTTTGTCGGCGGATTCCAAAATTTCCATTCCGTTGATTTATGAGGATTTTTCCAGGTCTTATTCAGAGGACTGTGATGTCCTGCTGGTAAAAAAGGATGGAAAATGGGGCGGGATCGACCTTGAAAATAACGTTTTGATCGACTTTTTATACTCTGACGCGGTCTATTGCAGCAACGATTTGATCTATGCAGTCAGAGACAGGACTGCCGGGGTCATTTCCGCCGACGGAAACATTGTTCTCCCATTTGAATTGGATCCGCCCGTAGAACCCCACCCTCTTATTGGCAGTGAGCACATTGTCGTTGCGTGGAAAAACGGGAAATGCGGCTGTGTCGAAATCGAACGCTAAAAACCGCCCCGCAAAAGCGGGGCGGTTTGCAAAATCATGCAACAACTACTACTGCTGCTGATAAAAGCATTAGTAACACTATTGTCAGTACGGTATTTTCTCCAGTGATATTTTGCAAGGTAGTATATACAGCGCCAAAATCAAGTTCTGCAGAAAGACTCCATTCTTCAGCCGGTAATCCGTCGGGACCGGAAAGACTTGGTTTAAACGTAATTTTTACAGTAACATACATTTCTTCAGAATAATTCGACGTGATCTGAACATTTTGCGAAATGCTGTAATATATACTTACACTATTCGTAAAGATGTCAAATTCCAAACCGATTGTAATGTTACCCTCGTTTATTTCGCCGGCAATGCCACGCACAACATTCCAAAATTCATTACTATTCCACCCCTCAATTGTTTCAAAATGAGCATTAATTTGTTGTTTCTGATCATTACTTAAGGCCAATTCTCCATCACTAACACTTATATTATACTGAGTTCCATTAAATTCAAATTCATTTAAAGTCCCGCAAGTATAAGTAACAGTTGCTAAACCAAGTTGATATGTAACGGAAATATGGCGATCATACGGACGAAACAGACCAAATTTTCCAGAATCTATTTTATCCCCTGATATACCAAGTTCTTTGAGAACACTAAGGAATTTGGCTTTTTTGGTTTCTATGATAAGTTCGTTATCCGGTAAATCACCTTCATAACCAATTACGATCGCCTGACTATACAATGCAGAGTATGCAGCTTCAACTAAATTCTTGTTATACGCTGTTAATTCAGCTTTACTTAGAGGGTCGTGGAAAATATAGTTGTTCTCGTCATACCCTACCAGTAACAGGCAATGTTCCGGCGTAATCCATCTGATTTGTTTTCCCTTGTAAGTCCATGTGCTTCCAATTTTGGCAGATTCCATACCGATTGTTGCCCATACTATAACAGGAATATCGCGATCAATATAAAGTGAACACAATTCCTCCAGTGGCATCAGTTCCAGTTCAAGAGCATTATACCCTGGCTTATCTGCAAATATTTTATCCAATGACTTCATAATAACAGGAGCGTAACAGCCATACCCATTATCTTCCCTCGGATCACCGCCAAACGTTTCGTTTGGATCAAAACTGACACCGTACGGTGTTTTATCCAAATAATTATCAATAAAACTATCAACTGAAATATTAATTCCAGCATACTGTAATGCCATAACTGTAGAAACGCTTTCACATCCGGTTGGATATGAGTCTTTTTGATAAATATGTGGAATATTTTCAATAACTTTATATTCCCCTACCGGCTGATAAGAAGGTGTGTCTGTATTACCCTCTTCAAATACACGGATTTCAACCCCTTGAATGTTATAGCCATCAAGGCCCGCATAACCACTTACGTAATCCATACCACCGTCAAGGCCGTATTTTGATCGTGCACTGTCCATCCACTCTCTGTCCGCGTTACTGACCCACTTAAGCCAATGGCCGTTTGCGTATACACGGTACATAACCACAACGCCCGTGGTCAGTTTCGCGCCGTCGCTTCTGCGGTAAACACGAATCCCCAACCGCTGGATTGGTTTTCCTGACGAACCTGCGTAATCATTGACATTGCTCTTTACATAGGAGTAATATCCGTCTTTTCCTTCGTTCCAGGTTCGGTACTGCAAATAATATGGACTGTCTGATGCAGTTTGAATTTTAATACCATCCATAGAACTCTGTGCTGTTGTTCCAAATGACGTCCAACTCCCATTTTTCAGATAGGAAAGCTGAATTTTAGATGTTACTTCACTCAAAACAATTACCTCCTGATATTTGATATATGAATGATAAACTTTGGCGGTGCTATGATTTAATTGAGGTAATCAAGATGATGAAATGGATTAAGACATTAGCAATACCTTTGCTTGCCTCTATGTTCCTTATTTTCAGCGGATGTACTCCACAGGAAAAATCGGATAACAATGGGGATCGATACAAAACCGTGATTGATTTTCAATACGAATCCATTTCAATTGGATATAATGCTCAGGCGCTTGTCGTTAAGCAAAATGGGCTGTACGGAGCATATATCAAACAAGGGGATTCCTACGAATTAAAAGTACCTGTTCGTTACCTCAGAATCCAGTTTGATTCAGGAAATGGGTACCTGTTTGCCTATGCAGAAAATAATAAAATTGAAATATATACTCCGGAAGGCAACCGCCTGACCGATCAAACCTATCAGCAGGTATTATCTACGGGCGAAAAGGATAATAGCCTAACGGTTGCGATAGATGAGGAAAACTGGGGTGTCCTCTCTTTGGACGGAAATTGGATCTTAGAGCCTAAGTATCAAACACAGATTATACCGCTTCATGACGGAACCTACATCGTAGAAACGAAAGACGGCAGTGACTGGGTGAACGAAACAGGTGAAAGTCTATTGCCCACGGATAAAAACATTCGCGGTGTTACAAAGGATACGGTTGCTTCCTACATCAAAGTTGACGTGAAGCAGAATGGAAATTCTTATCGGGCTATTATTGGAAAGGACGGAAACTATATTGTCCCGCCGATTTATACTGATGTCTTGATCGCCACGGATGAAGTCGGCAATTATTATTTCGTCGGTACTTCTAAAGACGGCATGAAAACCTTATATGATAAAGAAGGAAAAATCCTGTTTGATCAGAACTGCTTTTTTATAAAACCTATGGGAGACAGTTTGTTCCGAATTTCTCAAAATGATAAAGTGGGGTTGGTTTCACAATCCGGTGAAACCATCTTGCCTATTGAGTATGATGACATCGCCATTCAGAAAGAATTTGCTATCGTGCTGGATAAAAGCGATCATACTTACCGGCTATACAACTTAAAACAAAATCATTTTTCCGATGAGAGATATGACCAAATCACATGTTTTCAAAACGCTCCTGATATAGCAGTTGTGACCACAGACAAAAAGGTGGGGTTTGTTACGGCGGACCACAGCGTGACAATTGCACCAAGCTATGATAATTATTACAATTATTACTCGAATGACTATGGTATGTTCTTGGTTCAAAAGGACGGAAAGTGGGGATTTATCGACCGGAATAACAATACGAAATTCCCATTTGAGTATTCCCATGCAACCTATTTTAACGAGAAGGGCTATGCTTATCTTGCTAAAGACGGCAAAGCCGGGATCATTGCCGCAGATGGGAACGAGGTTGTTCCGTTTGTTTTTGATGCTCCCAAAGAGGATCAACCACTTTCTATTTTAATGAATGGTGACGCAAATATTGCCGTGGTCTGGAAAGATGGTAAGTGTGGCTGTATTGAAATTGTGGAATAAACAGAAAAGACCTCCGGAAATATACCGGGGGCCTCCTTCTATCATGGATAATTTCACAGTTATTTGCTTTTGCTGTGTCGATGAAACGCTGATTTCGCTTTTCGATATGTTAATGTTGTATATCTAGCCGTTATACCCTAGAGTAGATAACCCTCCACAAACTCCGCGTTTTTATAAACCTTAAGGGAAGACTTTCGTTCCCACTCATCTCCACAAGAAAAAAGCACAGAACCTCGGTTCTGTGCTTTTTTGTTCATCAATTGCCTTATTTCAGCCTGATTCGCACTTCTCCCGGCCTTGCCGGCTCAACGGTAATCTCCCAAAGGCCCGGGTAGCGCCTATTCACATCTATCACCGCTGTGGAACATTCGATCTGTTCCGCTCCCGGCTGGGTGACAACTAATATCGTACACCGTTTTGCTTCGGTGCAGTCCAGCACCAGCTCCGCGCAGGTGAGATCTTGCGAGAATTCCGCTTTTCGAACAAACGTATTAAATCCAGTCGTTACCGTGCCGGGTCGATAATAACTTTCAAACCACTGTACAACAGGAGCCGACAATCCCCCAAACTGATGCCATCCAGCACCACGGTGGGATTCGATCATAAAATGCTCAAAGCAATGATAAGATAATGCGCACTCCTCCTGCCAGAGAGACAACGCCATATCAGCAATTTGAAACGCAAAGTCACCCTTTCCGTCATCCAGTGCCGCTTTGAAAAACAGCCACTGATAAGGCATCCATACCGCACCGTTCCAATAGCCGTCTTTGCGGTAATAGGAAGCGGACTGATCCACGGTAGACAAACCGCAGCCGCACCACAAACGATCAGGATCTTGCAGCTTTTTCCAAAGCTCGGTTCGCTGGCTTTCCGTACACGCGCCGGCGATGAGCGGCGAGGCGCCGCCTAATCCCTTATTAAAATTTGTTCCATCTGCACTTTTTAAAATACCGCACGGATTTTTCGTTTCATCGTGCAAAACATAGCCGAAATAGCCTTCTGGTTCGTCCCAAGAATACTGTTGCAGTGCTTGTGTGAACCGCTTAGCGTCTTCGAGCAGCCACTCAGCATCCTCATTGAGGTTCAAAAGTCCTGCCGCATAAGATAATATCTTGGCGCAGCGGACTGCGTGTGCCGTTGTGATAACCGGTGCGCAAACCTGTTCCAACCTCTTTTCATGCACCTCTTTTTGCGGAGGATAATCATCCCAGCCTCCGGAATTGTAAAAGTAGTCCCATGGTCGCAACAGCCCGCTATGGAGATTCCCTGTCGTGGAACCGCCTGTCTGCCCGGTGTAAAACCGGTAATACTGCAACAGGCGCGGATAACAGGATTCCAGCAATTTGACATCCCTTGTCTTATTGAGGAGCTCAGCAAACAAGTAAAATTGCGTTGGCACCAGCGATCCGTGGTGGATAAACGCAGCCTGTTCATCGCCCGGCGGCGTGAGATAAGCGTTCAAGCAGTCAAAACCGCGTTGGATGCTGAACACCGAAAGCCCCATGCCGATAAATCCGGAATCCCAGGTGTAAAGGCAATCCCACCAACGGCCGGGCGTATTGTGGCGGATGTAACTTCCGCGGGTGTAAACCGGGTAAACGACATTACTGCACAATACAGCCTGCATAAGCTGCTGCCCAAACGCGTATTTTTCACCTGCCGGCAGATATGAAAACGGTTTCAGGCGCTGTTTTTCGCGCTCCCACACCTTTTCAAACGAGGCCTTTTCTCTTAATAGTTCACGGCATTTCTGCTCTGCCTGCTCACGGGTGGCAGCACAGCACAACGCCCCATATAAAACAGCAGAAGAGTGCTCTTTCAACGGGATGGGACGGAAAAACACATTGGTAAAATGCCCCTTGCCGTTTCCTTTCAGCACCGAGCTGACATGGTCGTGCACCGTGTGCCGCAAAAAAATATCCAACTCGTCATTCTCAATCTGCCGCAGCTCAAAGGAACCAAAATCCCAAACGATGCCGTAATACTCCTCTATGTGAGGATATTTTAGCACCAGCCATCCTTCCTGTTCGTTTGGGTAAATTTCCGGCCGATGCCCATCGTTTCTGGGGTGGATATCAATCCGCTCTATGTCCTGTTGTTCACACAATACCAAACAGTCGAGCTTTGCCTGCCCCGTTCCGCAGCTGGTCAGAGCCAATTCAAACTTTCCCGAATCGAGCGGACTGTTTAAGGCTGTTTGGGCAATGGCAATCCCCTCACAAGGAGGGAGACAAAGGGTTTCTCCGGTAGACAGCGTATAGCAACCGGCCTGGTCACCTTGATTCTGGTAACGCACACAAAGGCAGGGATGTTCCAGCCGCTCCGGAAGCTCAAAGCAGTAGCGAACCATATCGCCCGCACCGTCTGCGCTCGCCCCGTCGGATGATGCGCAGCCAAATCCGCCGCCGATGCCATATCCGTTCACAAACCCTTTCACTGCTTCTTCGCCCCGGCGCAGGCCGTCCCAGCACAGCCCATCATTCGGACGCGGGACGCGGCGTTTCAGGCTTTCGTAATCCAGTGCCATGCGAAGCACTGCTTTCGGCGGCAGGTGTATCTCACAGCCGAGGATGGATTCGTTGCTGTAAGACGGAGTAGGATCATGTGCCGATGCCATATAGTGCAAGACCAGATTCTGCATGCTGTCTGTATTGTTGCGGCATTCCGCCCGGATGAGCCGGGCTGTATCATCAAAAGGAACAAAGGAAACATCAGCATAGACCGCGTCTTTCCACTCCAGCTCATAACGCACCGTATAGCATTCCAGATCCGGCGATGCTTTCCACATGTGATAGCCGCTCTCAAACCGAACATCCGGCACATCTACCCGACGCCGGTACAGCCCCGGAAAGACCGCAAGGTCAAACCGAACGCCGTCGTTTGCCTTTGGAATATGCGATATACCGCTGTACAGTTTGGTATATGGGCCAAAACGAGGCAGATTTAGGTCATGTGTTTCGCGTTCTTTGTTCATGATGTACCCCCTCTTGAGCAGGATTCAAGTCATTTTTCCATTCTTATTATGTCTCTAACCACCTCATCCGTCAATCCCAGACCGCGTTTTAAAATATGCCCCATGAGAAAAGGCCCCATACGGGGCCTTTTCTCCAAAACCATTCTTTAAGTTTCCAAAAACTTTTGATTCAGGCTGTTAAATCTCTCTGCTGTCGTACCAATGATCTGTTGCAAGGCACTTCGATCAGCACTGATTTTTCTGTTTGTAGGCTCAGTCGTCTAACGCATCGGCTTCAAACACCTTCAAAACATCGCTGCCTTCTTTAACAAACGCAATAAACTCCTGAACTTCCGCATGACAGTCTACGGTACATGGTCCGCTCCAAACGCGTTTATCGTTCACATTAACCCAGTTTCCTTCCGGCAGATAAACGCTCCGGTCGGTCTGCCCGCGGTTGACGATCGGCGCGAACAGAATGTCCTCTCCGAAGAAATACTGATCCTCCAGCGTGTAACAGGTTTCGTCATCCGGATAATCCCAGAACATGGGGCGCATGAGCGGCGCGCCAGTTTCACTGGAAACACGCATATATTTCATAATGTATGGGCGCAGCCGTTCCCGCAATAGAATGAGGCGCTTTAAGATGGGATAATTCCGTTCCCCAAAGCTCCAGATTTCATTGTCTCCTCCACTCGGCTCAATAATACCAGGATGACGGTCAACATGCCCTTTGGGACGTTTGCGGATTCCGTGCAGGCGCATGACCGGGCAGAACAAGCCAAACTGGAACCAGCGTACGATCAGTTCCCGGAATTCATCCGACTCGGTATCCGCCTTAAAAAATCCACCGATGTCACTGTTCCACCAGGGGATCCCGCACATTCCCATAGAAAGACCGGATTTCACGCTTTTTCGAAGCGCGTCGAACGTGGAGTCGACATCCCCGTTCCAGACAACCGTTCCGAACTTCTGGCTCCCGGGGAAAGCAGCGCGTACCAGACTGATCGGTTCGGATTCACCTTCCGCTTTCAACCCCTCGTAAACCATTTTGGCGTAATAATAAGGGTACAGAAGCGCTGTCTGCGCACCGTTTCCAAGATAATATTTAAAGTTGGCCGGATTCTGCGGGTGCACCTCCGGTTCGGTGTTATCCAACCAGAAGGTGTGAATTCCCTTGTCGTAATAATTTTGTTTGATTTTATTCCAAACAAAATCCGCCGTTTCGGGGTTCATGGGGTCGATTGAGGTCTGCATCCCGTGAAAATCCAGTGTGGGGAAGGTCCCGTCCTCGTTCTTCATCAGCAGGTTACGCTCGTTCATCTCGGTCCAGTTTTCGCTCTTAGGGTTGATGGTCGGCCAGACGGAAACAACCGGGCGGATTCCCATCTCTTCCAGTTCCCGGCACATTGCCTCCGGGTCCGGCCAATAAACCGGATCGAACTTCCAATCACCCTGCTCGGTCCAATGGAAGAAGTCGATCACCATTGCCGATACCGGGATGCCGCGTTTATGATATTCACGTGCCACCTGCAAAAAGTCTTCCTGACTTTCATAACGCAGCTTACACTGCCAGAATCCCGCCGCCCATTCCGGAAAAGCGGGCGGATAGCCGGTCAGGTCACAGTACCGTTTGAGCACATCGGCAGGTGTTTCCCCGGCATAGACCAGATAATCGGCCTGATACGCGCTGTCGGCGACCCACATGGTGTGATTGTTTGTCACCTCACAGCGGCCAACGGCGGGGTTGTTCCACAGAAATCCGTATCCCAGAGAGGAATACAAAACCGGCATTGCGGATTTGGTATTGTAGTGGATGAGCGTACTGGTGCTTCCTTTTCGGTCAAACTGGTCTTCCTGTTCCTGACCCAGTCCGTAAAAATGTTCTCCCGGATTTGCCTCAAAGATCATGCTGATCCGGTAATGGTCCCCTTCCGTATGAACGGTTCGGTTGACGTAATCTCCTTCATGCCGGGTACGGAGGATCTGTTTGCCTTTGCGGAAATAGGTTACCTTGCCGTCGGTAAAATAATCGCCCGCTGTCACCGTGACAGAAATCATACCGTTTTCAATGGTGGCGGAGTGCTCATCTCCCGAAATCCGAAAATCATGATTGTCGACAGGGGGTAAAAGCGTCCAGTTTTCATCCAGCACCCTGCTGTTTCTGGTAAAGCGGCACCGAATGCAGTCTTTGCCGTACGGTTCAAGTACCGTCAATTCATCCTTACGGGTAAAAACGACCCGGTCAGAATAGCATTTGATCTTTCCCATTTATTCTTTCTTCCCCTCCTTAGGCAAAACGTTGACCTTCATGGTCACTTTTCTTAAATTCGGTGCTAGGTCACGCACTGCGCTCATATCAAACCGCGGTGTTCCATGAATATCGAAGTGAACACGCCGCATTCCCGAACAGCGCAGTCCGCCGTCGCGAATAAACGCCTCCTCTGCATGGAAGGTGATCATGAAATTACCGAATTCATCGGTAAAGAACGCGTTGTGCCCCGGCCCAAACTCATCGGCTGAATAGTAAGACAGGACCGGCGCGTTGCTCTTCACCCATACGCGCGGGTCAAGCAGGTCGGCATTTTCATTCGCAGTGAGAAGCCCGACCGCATAGCTGTATCCGCCGGCCGCTCCACCGGAATAGGTGAGGTAAACGGTCCCACCTGCCACAAAAGCGTACGGTCCTTCATTGTTGATGGTGTGATGGTTGTTCTCCCAGCCGTATACCGGACGTGTGATGAGAACCGGCTCGCTGATGAGCTTCCACGGCGTATGCGGATCGGTCTGTGCAATGTAAAGCATGGAGCCGGAATCTTCCGGTTTTCCGGTCCACTTGCGGTAAGACCAGACGAGATAATCTCTTCCGCCCGCATTGAAGTGGTTCATATCCAGCGTAATATCATAAACACCGTCGGACAGGTAACGCCCATCCATCCGCTGAACGCGAATGGGTTCTTCCCACGCGTCCGCGTCAATGATGCTTCCGCCTTTTTTCAGCTTCATCATATGGCACTGCGGGCCCCATTTTACGCCGCTCACTGCAAACAGGATGTACAGTTCCCCGCCGATTTGATGGAACTCAGGCGCCCAGAAAGTCTGAATGAATCCTCTTTCTTCGTCCTTATCCAAAATGAGGTGTTCTTCAGCACCGGAGAACAGGCCTTCCACCGTGTCCGCTTCCCGCACATACAGCCCAATGTAATTCATGTTATCGTTCGTGGCGAGGAAATAATATTTGCCGTTCCAGTAAAGGATATCCGGGTCCGCGTAACCCTTGGCAAGCGGGAACGGATATTCCGGCTGTACGACGGTTCCAGACACTTCATAGCTTCCGGGACGTTCAAAGTCGACCTTGTCGCTTTCCCAGCGAACCTCTTTCTGCAAGGTCGAACCGTCATTATAAAACGCGGTCGCTCTGACTGCTTTCAGCTCTTCCACAGAAGAAACGGTTACCGTTTCCGGAACCCGAACCTCTGTATTTTGCAAGGGCGACCATTTTAACAGCAACTCTTCCCCAAAGGACGCGTTCACCTCAACAACATTTCCGTTGACCGCCCCTTCCGGGCCCGTTACATCCGCGGCATACGAAAACGGCTCGCCGGGAAAAGCCGCTGAAACCATGCTGGTCCCATCCAGTTCAAGAACGGTGTTGCGGTAATACCCGCCGTTTTCATCCTGCCAGCAGATTACATACCCGCGGGAAGAGGGGTCATAACAGCAGGCGGCATGGGAAACATATTCGCCCGTTCCCAAGTCCAGCAGCCCTTTTTCCTTAAAATGAACCAAATCTTTCGAAGTCCAGAGCAGGATTTTTCCGCGGCTCTCCGGGTCATTGCTGCCGTCAGGATTCACCCGTACAGCAACCACGCCGAACCCGCCGTCCCGCGTGCGGAACAAAAACGGGCATTTCAGCCCTTTTTCGTGAAGGGTATCCGGCTGGTTGACCGTTGCCGACGCAAACAAAATCCCGTAATTCTGATTGAGCGGCTGGTAGGTCACACCATCCCGGCTGTATGCAAAATGCGCACTGTGTGCAAGGTAAGATGAGTAATCCTCTTTCGGGTTCCGGGTATAAATCAAAAGTTGTCCTGTTTTAAGAATCTGTTGTTGAACCATTCGGCTTCCTCCCTGTTTTGGTTCCGCTTTTCTTTTGAGCGAATTTCTATTATACTTATAATAACACTATATCGACACCAAGCAGGATATTCTTTAACAAAAATGACCTGTTTCTAATACAATTTTGACGCAAGGAGTGAACCACATGCCGGACGGCGGCTTGAGAGAACAAAAGCTTCACGGGAACGCTCTTTTCCCGATGGATGTTTACACGTTGGAGCAGGATGAAGACAAATACAACAAGTTATACTGTCACTGGCACAGAGAGTTTGAGATTCTGTTCGTCACAAAAGGCGGAGGCGAGTTTCACATTGCGGATGAGTGCTTCCCCGTGTATGCCGGAGAGGCGGTCTGTGTCAGCTCCAATATGCTTCACGCCGCTGTTTCCCTGCAAGACCTTCCCTGTCATTACTTTGCCATGGTTTTTGACCCGTCGTTTCTCTGCGGAAGCGCGGGTGACATCATCCAGCAAAAATACATTGACCCGGTTCTGGACGGGACTTTGCTCCTGCCCAAAAAAATCACCTCGGAAAACAGCTGGGGAGCACAGACTCTGGCATCTCTTCAAAGGATTAACGATCTGTTTTCCAAAAAGCCGGACGGATTTGAGCTGCTCGCTAAATCAGAGCTATGCACCGTATGGTACCTGCTCTGTTCTCACGCTGACCGGCTCCCGGCGGCAGCCCCGAAGAAGATTGACCGAAAGGCACAAAAAATCAAATCCGTGCTGGAGTACATCCATCAGAATTATTCCAGAGACATCCGTCTTGCGGAACTCGCCGATGTTTGCGGGCTGAGCGAGGGGCAATTCTGCCGGTTTTTCCGTTCCGCGGTCAAAATGCCCGCCATCCGTTACCTCAACTATTACCGCATCAGTCAAAGCACTCTGCTTTTGCAGGACGAAAGCCGAAAGATCAGTGACATTGCGGGAGCTGTGGGATTTAACAACATCAGCTACTACAACAAGGAGTTTCGGCAATACATGCGGTGCAGTCCCACCGACTACCGGAAACAGTTTGCAAACGGTCAAACGCTGCGTCCATCTCTATAAATGAAAAAAGAGCACTGAAACATCATCTATTTTTAAGTGCTCATTCTCTCTTTGGCACAAATAATCAAGTCCGCGAACGGCAGACTGCCGTTCGCGGACTTATTGCATCACCACATGAAAACGTATTATTTAAGCAGATAAACCTGCGTATTGATATTTCCGTTGTTACCAGCTACAAACGCTTCAATAATCTGCTGCAAATCCATGCCGGTCATCTTTTGAATGCCTGTGCTGTCAATGGTAAATCCATTCACACCATCAATCTTCTGCGAAAGAGCACCCTGTGCCGCACCCGGAACAATGATAAACCCATTGCAATGCAAAGAAGCGATAGCATCCATGTCCCCGGAGGTGACATCATTCGAAAAGATGACAAATCCGTCCACACTCATCGTCAGCTTTTCCCCGTTCTTCACCATGGTGTCCAGACAATCATGCGAAAGTATCTCCCAGCCATTGATGTGATACAAAGTCCCTTCATACAACTTGTAATGGTCTGCCTCGCCCACCGTTTTAAACGCTTTCGCGCAGGAGATGGGAAGGCTTACCGTACCCTTAACCAAAATGGAATCAAACTCCGAAAGACAATCGGCGTTTTTTTCTTCAATCACCAAAGGGCCGCGCACATAAAGCTTTTTCCCATACAAAAGCGGAACCGCTTGGTTGAGGGTAAGCGGGCCGGTCACGGCATAGCCATCCGGAACGATCGTGCTGTCCATGGTATCAAACAATGACTGATAACGGTCGTATAACGTTTGGAAAATGAAAAGACGGTCACAGGTAATTTTTAGCCCCTGCTCAATTGCCTGACGGAGAGCAGATTCATCAAATGCAGACACCTCACCGGCTACCCACGCACGGGAAACACCTGCCGGCATTTGAGAAACAAGCTGTTTGAGTTCACAGCTTTTTAAAACGATATGCGCGTCTTCCGGATAAGGGCGTTTATTGGCTTGAACCCGGTTTAAAAGTTCAGCCGGGCAGGACGCCGGATAGTAAACCGTTCCGGATACAATTGCACCAGCGCTTTTCTCAAACGCATGGACACCTTCCCCCTGAAGAAACAAATCACCCGAAGCAACCACATAAACACCGCTGTAATCCGCACCATCGCCGACTACGCCGTCCGCGACCTGAACGAAATCCCCCTGATAATCGGTAATGACCGTTTGGCCGCAGTTGATATTGGTTCCTTTGGCAAGTAATTTCGCGTTCATTTCACTGGATGCAAGATAGATTCCGCAGTTTAAGTTGACACTGTCATACTGATCTAAAAAGCCCGCTTCATCACTTACCAAGCAGGCGATGCTGCAGTTGATGTTGAGTCGATTCTGTTTTAAAAAGTTTTCAGTCATGGTCAAAACTCTCCTTTCATCATTTCACGCATCATCTGAAGGGCTGTGCGCAGCCTTGTCCGTACGGTTGCCGCAGGGAGATTCATCATCCGCCCGATCTCCGCAGAATTGTAATCCTGATAATATTTTAAATAAACAGGCAGTTTCAAATTTTGCGGCAAACGGTTCATTAATTCCTGTGCCAGAATCCGGTCTCCCGGGTCGGTCTCCATCTCCTCAGCGCCAGACGGTTTCTCCACGCAGACGGTGCGTGCCTCTTTGCGTTTCATATCGATTAAGGCGTTGCGCGCCGCGGCATACAGCCACGCCTTCATGGCCGGTTCGGGCATGGCTTCCAGCAGGGAGCGGTTTGCCATTGCCTGCATGAACGCCTGCGATACGGCGTCGCCGGCCGCCGCTTCATCCCGGGAAAAGCGGAGCATGACGCCAAGCATCTGCGCGCTGTATTCACGATAAGCGGATTCAATCAGCAAGTTCAAACTTCCCTTCGTTTTATAAGACGTTTCAAAGCGGAAAAGTGTTTGACCGTATTTTAAAATTTCTCATCAGTTTAAGAAATTTTCCCGTAAAGCTGAGTCAAACAACCGGTCCGGTAATTCTTTTTTATCATAATTTATTATAATTCGAAACCATACAAAAAGGAATCATTCACAATGGCCTGGCAGGACTACATCATGTAACTTATGAATAAACATTCAAAAAAAGCTGGAAAAAAGCGCGATTTTGTGATAGTATGTAAAGCGTTTGAACAGCACTGTATATCCATTCAATGCGTAAAATTTCAAGGAAAGGATCGGCTATTTCATGACCAAGGATATGACAAGCGGCTCCCCGATAAAACTGTTGTTAAAGTTTATCATCCCGCTTATTTTCGGCAACCTGTTTCAACAGTTTTACTCGATGGTCGACACCATCATCGTTGGCCGCTATCTTGGCAAAGAAGCGCTGGCAGGGGTCGGTTCCACCGGTTCAGTCAACTATATGATCATCGGCTTCTGTCTGGGGGTCTGCGCTGGATTTGCCATTCCGGTCGCCCAGCGGTTCGGCGCAAAGCTGTTCGATGATCTGCGCCGCTTTGTTGGAAACATCATCTGGCTCGCCATTGGCCTTTCGGTCATTTTCACCATTCTCACCGTTCTTCTCTGCCGTCCGATTCTGGTCGCCATGAACACCCCTTCGGACATTTTTGAATACGCATATCAGTATATTGTAATCATCTTTGCCGGCATTCCTGCAACGATCTTTTACAACATTTTAGCAAGTCTCTTGCGCGCACTGGGAGACAGTAGAACGCCGGTCGTTTTCCTCGTTCTGGCTTCGCTCATCAACATCGTGCTGGATTTCGCCTTCGTTTTGGGAACGCCGATGGGGGTTGCGGGCGCCGCTGTCGCCACAGTCATCTCGCAGGCGGTTTCAGGGTTTGCATGTCTCATCTTCATCAAAAAGAAATTTGCGATCCTGCACATCACAAAAGACGATATGAAGCTCCGCGGATCGTATGTTTCCGAACTGTGCGGAATGGGGATCCCCATGGGGCTGCAGTGCTCCATCACTGCGATCGGCGGCATCCTGTTGCAGGCCGCGGTCAACGGGCTCGGTTCCATTGCCGTCGCCGCAGTAGCAGCCGCTACCAAGCTTTCCATGTTCTTCACCTGCGCGTATGATGCCATGGGCGTTGCCATGTCCACCTACGGCGGGCAGAACATTGGCGCACGGCGGATGGACCGCATTCCTTCCGGCCTTCGTTCGGGCATGATCATCGGTTCAGTCTATTCTATTCTGGCATTTCTGATCATCCTGTTTTTCGGGCAGTATCTTGCCACCCTGTTCGTGGACGGAGGCGAGATCGAGATCATACAAAAAGCGCACCAATTTCTCATCGCCAATGGCTCGTTTTACATTCCTCTGACAGCCGTCAATATTTTCCGGCTGTACATTCAGGGAATGGGCTTCAGCAAACTTGCAATGTTTGCCGGTGTATTTGAAATGGTGGCGCGAACCATTGCCGGACTTGTACTGGTTCCGATATTCGGCTACACCGCTTCCTGCTTTGCAAATCCTTTTGCCTGGTGTATGGCGGATGTTTTCCTCATTCCCGCGTACTTCTACGTGTTCAGACGGTTAAAACGGCAGTTTGCCATCGAGCAAAGTCTTGGCAACTGAATCTCAGGAATGCAGCGCAAAACGGCACATCTTGCAAACAGTGTATGAATGTGTTATACTAAAGCAGTAAAGCAAATACAATACATACAGGGGAGCTCGTTTGGCGGGCTGAGAGGAAGTTTACAGCTTCGACCCTTTGACCTGATTTGGGTAATGCCAACGTAGGAATTCACATAGTTTGGATTTTTTAAGGAAATGCCCACACGGGTATTTCCTTTTTTGTTTTTGGAGGATGATATGAACCTTTCACCTGAAACCATGCGGTTGTATGCCGTGACCGACCGCATCTGCTTAAAAAGCGGAACGCTTCTGCAAGCAGTAGAAAAAGCCATTCGCGGCGGCGCCACCCTCATTCAGCTAAGAGAAAAACAACTTGATGATTCAGAGTTGATTCAGCAGGCGGCAGAACTCAAGCAGCTTTGTTCCCAATACGGAGTGCCGCTCATCATCAATGACCGCGCGGATATCGCACTCAAATCCGGCGCGGACGGCGTACACCTCGGTCAGGGAGATATGCCGCCTGAACAGGCGCGGGAACTGCTCGGGCCGAGCGCCATCATCGGTGTTTCCGCCCGCACGGTGGAACAGGCGCTGGCGGCCGAAGCAGCCGGCGCGGATTATCTGGGTTCCGGCGCGGTATTCTCCACTTCCACGAAAGGGGACGCAAAGCCCCTGCCCCTCCCGGTACTCAAAGACATCTGTCATGCGGTGCGCATCCCGGTCGTAGCCATCGGCGGAATTGGTGAGAAAAACATTCTTGAACTGCGCGGCTGCGGCATCAGCGGTGTAGCGGTGGTCTCTTCCATCTTCGGCGCCGATGACATTGAATCCGCGGCCAAACGGCTGGCTGCGCTCAGCTGTGAAATCACCCAGACGAAAGAAGGAACACGATGAAAACTGTTTTGACCATTGCCGGCTCGGATTGCAGCGGCGGCGCAGGCATTCAAGCAGACCTTAAAACCATCGCCGCCCTGGGGCTGTACGGCATGAGCGTCATCACCGCACTGACTGCCCAGAACACGACCGGAGTTTACGGTATTATGGAGGCTTCTCCCGAATTTGTTGAACAACAGCTCGACTGCGTGTTTGAGGACATTCCGCCGGATGCGGTAAAGATCGGTATGGTATCTAACCCGGATATTATCCGCGCCATCGCACGAAAACTGCGGCAGTACAACCCCAAGGCCATTGTCACCGACCCGGTGATGGTTTCCACCAGCGGCAGCCGGCTGCTGCGCCCGGAAGCGGAGCAGGCGCTTGTGGAAGAGCTGTTCCCCGGCGCGGTGGTGACCCCCAACCTGTTTGAAGCGCAGGTACTGGCGGAAATGGAAATCCGCACAAAAGAAGATATGCTCACCGCTGCCCGAAAGATCATGCAGACCGGCTGCAAGGCGGTTTTGTTAAAAGGCGGGCATTTGGGCGGCACTGCCGACGATCTGCTTTATTGTGGCAATGATTTTCATTGGTTTACGGCGGAGCGGGTCAACAACCCGAACACGCACGGCACCGGATGCACCCTCTCTTCCGCCATTGCCTGTGGGCTTGCCTTGGGCAAACCGCTGGAACAAGCAGTAGAAGAGGCCAAGCAGTACCTGACCGGCGCCTTGAAAGCTGGGCTTGACCTTGGCCGTGGGAGCGGCCCGCTCATGCACAATTATCGTTCGGTAAAGGAGGAACAAGCATGATTACCATAAACGGAACACCGCTCATACAGGCCGAGGGCAGCACGCTGTTGGAACTGCTCCAAAAACAGAACTACCGCACCGAACGGGTGGCTGTGGAATTAAACGGCGAAATCATCCCCAAAGCGGCGTTTGGACAAACAGTACTCAAAGACGGCGACCAGTTGGAAGTTGTGAGCTTTGTGGGTGGTGGCTGATATGAACATCCATATCAACGGAAAAGAAACAACCACTTCAGAAACGACCCTTGCCGGTCTGCGGCGCGCTTTGTACGGCACTGACACCCACCTTGTCAGCATTGTAGACGGATATCAAACAGACGACCTTCCACTCAAAGAAGGGTGTGAGGTGTTCTTCATTCAAAAAGGAGAACTGCCTCCCCGCGATTGCCTGGAACAGATGCTCTGTGCCCGTCATACCCCCGGCGTTTACGAAAAGGTAAAGCGTGCGCGGGTTGCAGTCGCCGGGCTGGGCGGTCTTGGTTCCAACATCGCGCTCATGCTGGCACGGACCGGTGTGGGGCATCTACATCTCGTCGATTTCGATCGAGTAGAGCCCAGCAATCTCAACCGCCAGCAATACCGCATCTGCCACCTAGGTCTTACCAAAGCGGAGGCGCTGGCAGAGCAAATCGCCGAAGTCAACCCCTGCGTGGAAGTCACAGCCGAACCGGTGCGGGTCACCCCGCAAAACGCGGTGGAGTTGTTCTCGGATGACGACATTGTCTGCGAAGCGTTTGACGACCCGGACGCAAAATCCATGCTGGTGGAATGTCTGCTTACCCACTATCCCGCAAAAAAGGTCATCGCCTCTTCCGGCATGGCGGGGTACGGTTCCGCAAACCGGATCATAACCAAAAAGCTGGGGCGACAGCTTTACATCTGCGGGGATTTTGAGACCGAAGCGCAGCCCGGCTGCGGGCTGATGGCGCCGCGGGTCGCCGTATGCGCCGGCCACCAGGCAAATATGGTGCTGCGGCTCATCTGCGGCAAGACAGAACCGTAAAAACTTTTTGAAAAATTACAAACCCGGCGCATTGCTTTGCAGCGGCTGCAAAGGCAGCCCGCAGCCAAAACAGGCGGCGGCGAAAGGAGTTAACATACACATGGAACAAACAAATGACAAGCTTATCTTAGGGGGACATGAATTTAACTCCCGCTTTATTCTCGGCTCGGGAAAATATTCACTCGAACTTATTGAAGCAGCGGTCAAACATGCGGGCGCTCAAATCATCACTCTCGCGCTACGGCGCGCAAACGCGGGGAATACCGCCAACATTCTCGATTATATCCCGGAAGGAGTCACCCTGCTGCCCAATACCTCCGGCGCGCGCAATGCAGACGAAGCCGTGCGGATTGCCCGTCTTTCCCGAGAACTCGGCTGCGGTGATTTTGTGAAAATTGAGGTCATCCATGACAGCCGCTACCTTCTCCCGGACAACTATGAAACCATAAAAGCGACCGAAGTTCTGGCAAAAGAAGGCTTCATCGTTCTGCCGTACATGTACCCGGACCTGAACGCGGCCAGAGACCTTGTAAACGCGGGCGCTTCGGCTATCATGCCGCTGGGTGCTCCCATCGGCTCCAACAAGGGGCTGTGCACCCGTGACTTTATTCAGATCTTGATTGATGAAATCGACCTGCCGATCATTGTAGACGCGGGCATCGGCCGCCCCTCACAAGCGTGCGAAGCCATGGAGATGGGCGCAGCTGCCGTTATGGCAAACACTGCCATTGCTACCGCGGGCGATATTCCCGCCATGGCTCACGCCTTCAAGCAGGCGATTGAAGCTGGGCGTGCCGCCTATCTTGCGGGACTCGGCCGGGTACTGGAGCACGGCGGTTCCGCTTCCTCCCCACTCACGGGATTTTTGCAGAAGTAAGGGGGATTATTTATGCAGGACACACAGCTTATTGACCATATGACCTATCTCCCCGGCATGGAGGTACTCGAATCCGATGTGATGGAACAGGTCCTCTCGGCCATGGAACACTATGATTACAGCCGGTATACCGCGGCAGATGTGCGGCGTGCGCTTGCCCATTCTCACCGCACTCCGGAAGATTTTGCCGCGCTTCTCTCCCCGGCTGCCGAGCCGTTTTTGGAAGAGATGGCCAAAGCCGCCCAGTGGGAGACCCGGCGGCAGTTCGGCAACTCCATCAATCTTTTCACCCCGCTTTACATTGCCAACTACTGCGAAAACTACTGCATCTACTGCGGGTTCAACTGTCACAACAAAATCCACCGCGCAAGGCTTAATGAGGCAGAAATTGAACAGGAGATGCAGGCCATTGCTTCTACCGGTCTGGAAGAAATTTTGATTCTCACCGGCGAAAGCCCCAAAATGTCTGATGTTGCCTACATCGGGGAAGCCTGCAAAATCGCGCGGCGCTACTTTAAGGTTGTCGGGCTTGAGGTCTACCCCATGAACTCGCAGGATTACGCTTACCTGCACCAGTGCGGGGCAGACTTTGTCACCGTTTTTCAGGAGACTTATAATTCCGACAAATACAGCAAGCTCCATTTGGGCGGGCACAAGCGCATTTTCCCCTACCGATTCAACGCACAGGAACGCGCGCTCAAGGGCGGTATCCGCGGAGTCGGTTTCGCGGCGCTTCTTGGGCTTGATGATTTCCGCAAAGATGCATTTGCCACCGGCATGCACGCCTATCTGCTGCAGCGCAAATATCCGCATGCGGAAATCGCCTTCTCCTGCCCGCGACTGCGCCCCATCATCAACAACGACAAGATCAACCCGAAGGATGTGCATGAACCACAGCTTCTGCAGGTCATTACCGCTTACCGCCTGTTCATGCCGTTTGCTTCCATTACCATCTCCAGCAGAGAGTCAGCGCGTTTTCGCGACAACATCATAAAAATCGCCGCAACCAAAATCTCCGCCGGGGTGAATGTGGGCATTGGCGGTCATACAGGCGAAAACAAAGGCGACGAGCAGTTTGAGATTGATGACGGGCGTTCGGTAAATGAAATTTTCCAAATGATTGAAAGGAACGGGCTCCAGCCTGTCATGAGTGACGCCATTTATGTTTAAGATCATTGCCGTAACAAACCGCAGTTTATGCACGGAAGATTTTCTTGCCCGCGTGGAACAAATCGCCGCAGCCGGGCTTTCTCACACACAGTCAAAGCCCAGCAAACCGCCTGAAAAAATCACCTCACCCCAACAGCTGTTAGAATGGAAAGGCCATTTTCGCGCGCCTAGCTACCTGGACCGATATGGGATTTCCGAACTAATCCTGCGTGAGAAGGACCTTTCGGAGAATGAGTATCTCTCACTGGCAAAGCAGGTCACTGCACGCTGCGATCTGTACGGGGTAAAATGCACCCTGCACAGTTTTCCGGGCGTGGCAGAGCAAATCGGCTGTACCCGCCTTCACCTTCCGTTTCCCGCGTTTCAGGAATTTATGAAGAATCACACTTCCCACAACCCGTTTTCAGTCATTGGCACATCAGTCCACTCAGCGGAGGATGCGCAGTCTGCCGCGGAACTGGGCGCGGATTATCTGATTGCCGGACACATTTTTGAAACAGACTGCAAGCAGGGGCTTCCCGGCAGAGGTCTCGCCTTTTTAAAAGAGGTCTGTCAATCTGTTCCGGTACCGGTCTATGCGATTGGCGGAATCGACGAAACCAACATCGCCTCCGTACGGGACGCAGGAGCATCAGGTGCCTGCCTCATGTCCCCGTTTATGCTGGATCGTGACCCGGACTCTCTTTTGAATCGTCTACGCCGCTCATTGGGTGAAGACTAAATCAAAAACGATAGCAACTCCATTTAAACAATCATTCAAAACCCGTATTTTAAAAAAGCAGGCGAAATTATTTCGCCTGCTTTTTTATTAAGCGTAAAGCTCTGCATCCGCCGTATAACGAATTTCCAACGACTGATTCGCAGTAAGACTGCCTTTATTCACGTCAATGCCATTATCTGCGGCAGATAGTCCTGTTTTATCGGATGGCTGGGTGTAGCTCATAGTAGGTACTGCCCGCATAGTCACAGGAAACGGAACAAACCCATAAGCAAATCCGGAAGCATTTACTGGAATCAAAACACGCTGCGAGGTATCGTTGTCATTTGTCTGATAAAATCTCTGGCATCTCGGCAACTCAATCGACGGGTCAGGCGGGATATACTGCCCTGTATACTTGCCATAAACCACCTGTACTCCTGTAATGAAATAGTTACCGATTGCACCGGATGTTTCTCCCGGAGGCGTTTGCAGATAAAAGCCATTTAAATACCATGTTCCGCTTGGCCATGCCGAAACAGAAGGAATTGTAAACATGACCTTCTGCCAGCTTGTTGTGGCATTAATGGTCTTTATATTACTGTTCCCAAAACCACAAAGTAATGTTCCGTTTGTCGCTGCTTTCACATAAAGAGAAACTGTCACCGTTTTTCCGACAAACCGTTCTGAAAAGCTTTCCATCGGTTGGGAAAAACTATTCGCTGAATTATTGCTCACCGTAATATTCAGCATATATTGCGTGCTGGAATCTGGACAAGTATTTACTTGACGAGTAACGCTCTTGGCACTAGCTAAAAACCAACGGTCATAAGTATACTGATTGACAGTTGAATAGCTTGACTGTCCTCTCTGGTTAATGGCAAAATCAGAATTGATCAGCAGGTTGGGCTGAACAACCGATGCAGCCGGTACTCCGCTGACCAGCTTCGACCCATCCCACATGGTAAGATTTCCATTCACCAACCCCTGCTGATTAAATGCTGTTTTGAGGTTCTGCACTCCGCTTGTATTCTGAGAAACATCATCCTTCATATTTGCAAGCTCAACATCGACTCCGTCAACCATATCCCGCAGGTTTTCAGTTGCCTCTTCCGCTTCAGCCGCCGCGCTTTCCGCCCGTTTTATCGCTCCATCTGCTCCCAGCATCACATTTGTAAAACTGTTGTATTCATCCGTAGATTCCACTGTACCCGCATCATATGCAGATGGATAAATCGCTGCTGTAAAAACCACACTGGTCAAAAGCGCCTCATCACAATAAAGCATAACTTCGCACACCGCATCTCCAAAAGATGCAAGCATCTGTTGCGTCAATTCAATCAAAACAACGTGATCAGAAATGACTGCGTCACCCAGCACACATAAGCCATCCGGTTTTGTCCATGCAAAACGAGCTGTTGTATCCTGCGGTATCTCACACAGTTCCCCATCCTCATACAACGTAATCTTTAAAAGTCGGCTGTTTATATCTCCTTGCTTTACATGAACTTTCACCTGTTCATCGCCGCCATCCAGATTCAGCTGAATTTCTTTTATAAGCTGCACATTATCATCTCCTTTTTCGTCAATACAGGGAAAAGCGGATTCTTGAAATCCGCTTAAATACCCGCTTTGTTCCCCCCAACCAGCGGTTTTTCCCTGCCTTTAGTATAAAGTTTCACCAACGGCCATTCCATGACAGTTTTTACGAAAAGATTTGCTTCATCCGTTTTTGGCAATATGGCACATAATAAAAGGCGCTGCCTGTTTTCAGGCAACGCCTTTTATATGATTCAGTTATTTATCCGCCACTCCGCACAGGAACAAAAATCATCTGGTTCCCGTTCAGTTGCCATACCAAATTCCCTGCAGCAACAATGATCACCGTAATATTTACACTGCCCACAATGAATGATGTGCGGACAATCCACTGTTGAAGAACAAACTCCCACTTGATTCTCAGCATGATAAATTTGTTTCATACTCATTTCTCCTTTTAGAGGCCCGTTCAAATTTCTGCCGCGTTCATCCTGCCAGCTAAGGCATGCGTCATAAAGGCTGACAATTTTTAAATAACGTTCACAACGAATCAACGCTGTTTTTCTTCCGCTGATTCTGGCATAACCAGCAATTTTTCCGGCATATTTGCAGGTACCGCAAATTTCTTTCATTAATTCCACCCATCAATAGGGTGCACCAAACGGTCCTATTTAAACATACAATGAAAAAATCTGCCTGAAAGGAATTATTTTAGAGGGCACAAAATAAAAATTCGACTTATAAAGTTGGTTTTTTAGGATTCTCAACGCCAAGAAGATAGTCAATCGATTGGCCGGTCATATCTTTTAACCGTTCTAAAATAGTAGATGGAATCGGTCCCCCATTAATGTAATTATTATAGGTTTTCCAGGTAATTCCTAATTTTTCGCACATTTGAGATTTTGTAAGCTGAAGTCTTCCCCGTTCCGCTTCAATATTAACCCGCATAAATATCGTCCTCTCATTCCCAAAACGTGGATTTTATTTCATTATAATCCACGTTTTGGGTTTTGTCAACACTAGACTCCACATTTTGTGGATTAATTTATTGAAATATGGAATTTCTTGTGTTATGATAGACAGAAAAGAGGGCAGATATATGTATGAAAACTTAAAAAAATTACGGCTTTCGCTTGGCATGACACAATCAGAATTCGGAAAGTCGATTGGTGTTGCCAAAACGACCTATAATAATTATGAAACAGGAGAACGCGAACCAAAGTCCAACTTCTGGATCTCAATCGCTAAGGTTTACGGTGTTACCATAGATTATTTAATGGGGTACAGCAACGATCCTCATCGTACATCGCTGGAATCCGAAGGCGAAAATGCTTTTTCGACTGAGGCGCAGAAAATTGCTGAACGGTTTGATGAACTGGATGACTTCGGAAAAAACGCGGTGCGTTGCCTTGTTGAAATCGAACACGCGCGCTGTTCGTCTAAATTGTATGAAGCAAAGATTCATAATAATAAAAACCAGCAGAATAAATAATATTCACCAATCGTAAGCCAATGTTTTTCATAAAATAATTTTTAACCCGGCCGGTCTGAATTTGTTCGGACCGGCCGGGTTAAATTATCATAAGATTTTCTTCAAAAAAACTTTTTCCTTCGGAAAAACCAAATGCAAAAAGCAACAACAGCCACACTAATCAATACAACAGCGGGGTACCCATACTGCCACGTAAACTCAGGCATGTCAAAATTCATACCATACCATCCGGCAATCAGCGAAAGCGGAAGAAAAATCGTTGTTACAACGGTAAACACCTTCATGATATTGTTTAACCTGTAATCCATCGCCGCTTGATACATTTCACGCACATGCATCAAATTATCGCAGAGAAGCTGAGTGCTGTCGCTCAGCCGCTTCGCCTTATCAATAAATACTTTCAAATACCGAAAATTCTCTTCGTCTGAAAACAGACTGTTTTCATCATCCAAAACAGTTTCCGCAAAGTCAATCAGTTCTTCATAATAAGCCTTACGAATCATTAAACCGTTTTTCATTTCAAAAATCTGTTGATTCATCTGTTTTTCCACATGATCGTTTAAGATTTCTTTTTCCGTTTCGATGATGCGCTGTTCGTGCCGCTGTAAAATATCGTTGCTTCCGCCGACCAAATGCATCAATACATACGAAAGGGCACGCTCTACCGTGAGCTTTCCTCCTACCCGCTCTGCCATTTTACAAAACATATCTTCTGAAATCACACATTCAGAATCAATCGCAACAAACAAAAACAGGTGCGGCTTCAAGAAAAAAGCAGCCCTTTTTCTGGGATGATGGATGTGGTTCAGGTCCAACAGATGGAGAATGCCATAACTGTAACCGTCATAGACCTCCATGATGCTGTGATAACGGCTGTCAGCCGAAACGCAGGCATCATAACAAACCTTTGGAAATCCAAATTGTTGATAGCCGCGGGCAAAATCGTCCAGCGTTAAAAAGCCTACCAGATCATTCTGTTCAGAAAGCTGAGCAGAATCACTCAATTTATTAAGCATTCCGTTTTCGGCATAAAAATAGACCATTCCCGTCATCCTCCCTTACTGCTTCTATTATATCCTCCCTTCCAAAATCCGCAAGACCAATTGATACACACGCGATTTCTGTTTTTTGCAAAAAAGGCCGGTCCGTTTTTTCGGACCGGTCTTTTTCATATGATGGAAGAGCGCGGATGCTAACAGACTTTTTTAATTTACAACTGTGCTTTAGCCCGCTGAATCAAGCCGTATGACAGCAACCGTCACATCATCTGAATGCCCGTCAATCCGTCTTCTGCGGGCCTCTTTCACAATTCTCTGAGCAATTTCCTTACAGCTTTTATTTGCGTTGAGCTCCAGTTCAGCCTCAATCCAATCGGTACCGGTAGCCGTAACACCATCCGAAACCATTAAAACAAGGTCCCCGGAAGAAAGCCGGTGTTCCGCACGGTCAAAACCGATTCCTTTCAAAATTCCCGCAGGCAGTGAATCGGTTTCCAACTTCTGCACACTGTCACTTTTCAGCAGAAAGGACGGTGCAGCTCCCGCTTTTAAAAATTCTGCCTTCCCGGTATAAAGGTCCAGCCGCACAATGTCGATCGTAGCCAATGACTCATCCGCTGCTTTAACGAGCAAAGAAGAGTTGATCAGCTTAATTGCCGACTCAAAACCAAAACCCGCTTTCACCAGCTTTAAAACAAATGAACAGGTCATAGTAGAGTCGATGGCGGCATGTCCGCCGCTTCCCATGCCATCGCTCAGCACGATATGGAAATAACCTTTGGAATCCAAAAAGGTTTCATAGCTGTCACCGCAGTACGACTCGCCGTCTGCCGGATATTGCTCCGCATAAAAATCAGCGTGATAACGAGCCATTTCAAAAAACGAAAGACGTGTTGAAGTACCAATCTCAGTTACACTGGGGAGATCGAAATCAAGGTCGAGCGCAGAAGAGATGGTTTCACACAAGATTTGCTGAGACACGTTTAACGAAGCATTCGTATAAATTTCCACGCACATGCGTCCGTTCAAGTCGGTCAGACAGTTCACTTCATCATAAGAAAAATTCAAATTTCGAAGAACGCTTCTCACCTTTGCACCTGCCGCGTGATCGATCAGTGAAACGGTGCCGATTTCTGAACCGATTTCACACAACATCTGTGCCATGCCGTCCAACTGCTCTGAGGAAACCTGCCGTGCTTCCTCAACCATCCGAACCGCCTGCCGGTGAGAAAGATAGCTCTGATAATTTTGGTTGATTTCTGCTGTAAAAGCTGAAAATTTACAGCACTTATTCTGAAAATACGCCGGCATCTGATCCTCCCGGATGCGGCTTTCCTTTTTCAGGGTCGGCGTAATGGTTTCCAGCGCCTCCCAGGTGGTATCATACTGACTTTCCCAGCAGAACATTTTCAACCCGCAGTTACGGCATACACGGTCGGCAGAACGATGATAAACGGAAGAAATGTCCGGTACGCTGTTTTCCTGCAGCTTTTCCGAAACCAAATCCACCGACTGTTTCATATCCTTTACCGCAAGCGCCGCAAAGCGGAGCCGATTCTGAATCCATCCCCCGTCGCCGCGTTCGGTTTTGTCCTCGTCCAGAACAAATGCAGAAAATTCGCTTCCCAACAGACGAGAGGGAATCACCGCGAAAACAGCAGAGGCAAACAGCACATCCAACAGGTATTCAACCGTTGGCTGACCCGTGGTAATAAGAAACGCACAGGCAGTATTTACTGCCAGAAAAACAGCGACCTGCCCCAGCTTCTGCAACGGTTTGAGCGCGCTTGCCAGAATAGCTGCTGTCATTAACGCGCCGCAATAAGGCGCATAATCGGGGCTGTACAAAATAAACGCCGCGGAAACACCGGCCGCCACAGCAGCGCTGGAAAATCCTCCATGGCTGACAAAGCACAGAATCGCCAACATGCCGGCGATGCGTCCCAAAGAAAAGGTAAAAAACTGTATGCCGCATAACGCCAGAAGAAACACCCCGGCAACTACACCGATGCTGACATATTCCCGAACCGTATAATGCCGCAGGTCTCTGGAAGAAAAAAAGGCTCGAACCGCCACTGCACAGAAATAGGTTACGGCAAAACAAAGAAACGCCTGCAAAATGCGGATGAAATTCACATAAACGCCGGCTTGCTCCACCACGGACGCTCCGAAACCGCACACCAGCATAATGACGCAGGAAACCGCGGCGATTCCCAACGGATTGACCGCCTGCCCGGACAGTCTTGGAAAAAAGAACTTTACGGCAAATAGAATTGCCAGCGCGGGAAAAAGGACAAGCTGATCCGTACCCATTCCGAACAGAAAATACCCTGCCGCGCTGCCCGCGATCGCCGCAAACGAGTAACTGCGGGGCAGCGCGGCAGAAAGCGCCACACCCATTCCCGCAAGCCCACCGATCATCCTGGCATTGGCCGCGAGGGCAGCCAGAAGAAAGACGATGCCGTAACGAACAAACGCCCCTACTCCCTGTAATTTTCCGGTGTGACCGGCCGTTTTCATATGCAATGCTGTTTTCACGTCTTACACCTCTGAATGTTTTAAAAAAACAGGTTTATTTGGAATCAAACCTATTATATCGTTGAGCGGGTAAACATTCTGTCAAACAAAAGACGCAAAAAAAGCCGTAAAACAGCTGTCTGTGATGAAGGCTGGAGAAAAGGGTGTTCATTTTGCGAAGGGATGTTATCATCCGATAAAAACAGCCGCAAAACGTCAAAAACAAATAGAGCACAATTTCTGTCAGACCAACGAAAAAGAAAGGCCGGCGAAGTTTTTCGCCGGCCTAAACCGTTTTTATTTTGTGAGTTTTTCAATTCCTTTGCGGATACGCGCCAGCGAATCCTCTTTACCAAGGATCGCACACAGCTCAATGCCGCCGCCCGGAGTAAACTGCTTTCCGGAAACCGCGACACGGACCGGCCAAAGGATCAGCCCATTCTTCACGCCCTTTTGGGCAATCAGATCAAACAGCGCTTTGTGGATGGATTCTTCGTTCCAATCCTCAAGCTGTTCCAGAACCGGAAGCACATCTTTTAACGATTCGAGCGAATTCTCCTCATTGGTCTTCATCTTCTTGTGAACATACAGCGCTGTATCATACTCAGGAAGCGCGTCGATGAAATCCACCTGCTCCGGAATGTCGGTAAACAGTTCGGTACGGGACTGCAGAACACGCGCGATCAGTTTGGTATCTACATCCTCGCGTTTGCAGGTCTGGCGGATATAAGGAAGCGCCATCTCCTCAAAATGATCCAGTGACATCCGGCGGATGTATGCCCCGTTGATCGCTTTGAGCTTGAGCGGATCAAAAATTGCGGGAGATTTGGAAATACCGCTTACATCAAACTCCTGAACAAGCTCGTCCAGGGTGAAAATTTCCTCTTCGCCTTTCGGGCTCCAGCCAAGCAGTGCAATGTAGTTGACGACCGCTTCGGTCAGGTATCCTTTTTTAATAAGATCTTCAAACGAAGCATCACCATTGCGCTTGGAAAGCTTCTCGGTTTGATTCTTCATGACCGGAGAGCAGTGGATGTAAACCGGTTTCTCCCAGCCGAACGCCTCATAAAGAAGGTTATATTTCGGAGTGGAGGAAAGGTATTCATTTCCGCGGATGACATGGGTAATTCCCATGGTATGGTCGTCTACAACATTCGCGAAGTTATAGGTCGGCATACCGTCCGCTTTAATAAGAATCTGATCATCAAGAACAGAATTATCAACGGTAATATCACCGAAAACCTCGTCGTGGAAGGTGGTTGTTCCCTCCTGCGGGCATTTCTGGCGGATGACATAAGGAATCCCTGCGGCGAGTTTCTCTTCCACTTCTTCTTTGGTGAGATTACGGCAGTGGCCGTCATACTTGGAAGCCATACCGGAAGCATGCTGAATCTTTTTAACCTCTTCCAGACGTTCTTTATCACAGAAGCAGTAGTACGCGTCTCCGCTTTCGATCAGCTTCAGAGCGTATTCCTTGAACATGCCCATCCGTTCGCTCTGTACATAAGGGCCGTACGGGCCGCCGATATCCGGGCCTTCATCCCACTGAAGACCGGTTTTGCGCAATGTATCATAAATAATATCCACCGCGCCCTCTACATAACGTTCGCGGTCGGTATCCTCAATTCTCAAAATAAAGGTTCCGTTGTTTTTTTTGGCAAGCAGATAGGCATACAGCGCCGTGCGAAGGTTACCAACATGCATGTAACCGGTCGGGCTCGGTGCAAATCTGGTTCTCACCGTCTGCGACATGATGATTTCTCCTTTTTATTCAATTTCTATATCCTTATTATAGTACCGTTTTATCCGCTGTTTGTCAATTCAATTCCCATCTTTCCGCTTTGGAATTTACGCTTCTTCCATCATCTCACAAACCGCGGACCCGTTTTCGTTTTACGCCGGATGTGATATAATAATTTTACTTATAAACACCGGCATTTATCCGGCCAAAAGGAGGAAGTCGCCTGCTTAACCTGTCTGAATCGAATCAACGCGCTCTCGCGCAGCTGCCGGAGCTGCTGCTCCCTTGGTATGACACATCCGCCCGCACGATGCCGTGGCGTGGAATCCACAACCCGTATTACACCTGGATTTCCGAAATCATGCTTCAGCAAACCCGCGTAGAAGCGGCGACCGACTACTTTCTGCGCTTTGTAAAAGCTCTTCCAACGGTTTCCGATCTTGCCAATGTGCCTGACGAACAGCTCATGAAGCTCTGGGAAGGACTGGGCTATTACAGCCGTGCCCGCAATTTAAAAAAAGCGGCGCAGATTCTCTGCCGCGACTACGGCGGTGCGCTTCCTGCTGACCACACCGCGCTTATGAATCTGCCGGGAATCGGCAGTTATACAGCCGGGGCGATCTGTTCGATTGCGTTCGATCTTCCCTACCCGGCTGTTGACGGGAATGTACTGCGGGTTGTATCCCGCTTGACCGGCTGCAGAGCGGATATTGCCGAAGCCAAAGTAAAAAAAGAATGGGAAATCACTCTGGCGGCTGTTTATCCGAAAAGCCGTGCGGGCGATTTCACCCAGTCTCTCATGGAACTGGGTGCGATCGTCTGTCTGCCAAACGGCGCGCCGCGGTGCGAAAACTGCCCGCTCGGCGGCATCTGTCAAGCAAAAGTGAATGACACAATTGATCTTCTGCCGGTCAAGGCGCCGAAAAAAGAACGAAAGGTTGAAAAACACACCGTGTTCATCCTGCTGGCAGACAACAAGGTCGCGCTTCGCAAGCGTCCGGAATCCGGCCTGCTTGCCGGGCTTTGGGAACTGCCCATGAAAGACGGTTATTTATCGCGGGAAGAAGTCGCAAGCTGGTTTGAACAACAGCAAACAGCGGCTAAAATCAGCGCGTTAAAACCGGCAAAACACATTTTCTCTCATGTAGAATGGCGAATGAGCGGCTATTTGGTTCAATTGGAAGCACCGCTTAACGATCCATCCCTCGTCTGGGTGGATAAGCCCGCTCTGGAGGGCTCGTTCGCACTTCCTTCTGCGTTCAAAGCATACCGCAAACTTCTAGACGGGCTGCTGTAAACGAGTCGATGTATGTGTACCCCAAAACGGCTGTGGTGCAAAGCTGTGCCCTCTCTTGTAACAACAGTCAACAGCCGAAAAAAGGGCCATACCCGGCACAGTTTCGCCGTAGAATGAAGCAAAAAGCAGACTACCTCGGCATCTAGCGGGGATTTCTGTGCCTGAATTCAGCACGGCCTTACCAATGCTAATTTTCTGTTTCCCCTTTTAATTATCCGCCAAAAAGGAGCGTTTATTTTGAATAAAGTGAGTTGGAAAGGCGGCGCGCTGCTGGCGCCCGTTCCGCCTGTCATGGTGAGCTGCGGCAGTATGCAGCAGTCGAACATCATCACCGTTGGGTGGACCGGCATCACCAACACCATCCCGCCAAAAACCTATATTTCCATCCGCCCGGAACGGTTCTCCTACCACCTTTTAAAGGAAACCGGCGTGTTTGTGGTAAATCTCACCACCGAATCGCTGGTGCGCGCGGCTGATTTCTGCGGTGTGCGCAGCGGGAAAGATGTGAACAAATGGAAAGAGACCGGTCTCACCCCGCTTGCCGCGCCGGAAACCGGCTGCCCCATGATCGCCGAAAGTCCGCTGAGCCTGGAGTGCCAGGTGACGGACGTTATTCCGCTGGGTTCGCACGAGATGTTTTTAGCGGATATACTCTCTGTCCAGGTCGACCCTCGCCTGATCGACAAAGCCGGCCGCCTCTGTCTGGACCGCGCCAAGCTTGCGGCCTACGCCCATGGGGAATATTTTGCGTTGGGTGAAAAGCTGGGCAGCTTTGGTTTTTCGGTGCGGAAAAAGCCGAAGCCGCAGGGCCGTAATCCAAGGCGCGGAGAAAAAACGCATAAAAGCGCGCATCCAGCCAGAAAAAAACGCAAAAACGCCACCGGGAGGTAACCAAAATGCCAACCTTTCTTTGCCCTGTCTGCCACAATCCTCTTGCCGGTGAGGCCAGCCTGCGGTGTGACAAAGGTCATTGCTTTGACCGTTCCAAAAGCGGTTACGTCAACCTGCTGGACATCAAGCAGAAACGCTCCAAGCTCCCGGGCGACAACAAACAGATGGCCGCTGCCCGGCGTGACTTTCTAAACGGCGGATTTTATGAGCCTCTTTCCGATGCGGTCAACGCCGCTTGTAAACAGCTTTTGGTGAATCACAAAGCGCCTGCCGTCCTCGACGCCGGCTGCGGCGAGGGGTACTACACCGAACGGCTGTTTCGTTTTTTGGAGGAAAGCGGCTCTTGCCCGGAGCTGTATGGCGTGGATATCTCCAAATTCGCTCTGGACATTGCCGCAAAGCGCTGTAAAAAAGCACACTTTGCCGTTGCAAGCGCGTTTCACATGCCTTTGCCGGACGCCTCGTTCGACCTGATTTTAAACCTGTTCGCGCCATACAGCGGCGCGGAATACATCCGCCTTTTAAAGCCGGAAGGATATTTTCTCATGGTCATTCCAGGGGAAAATCATCTGTGGGAGCTTAAGCAGGCGGTTTATCCAAAGCCGTATAAAAACAAGCCCAAAAGTCCGGAATTGGAAGGGTTCGCATTTTTAAACAAACAGACCATACGTTACCATCTGACACTGGAAAGCGGCGAAGATATTCAGCACCTGTTTGCCATGACGCCTTATTATTACCGAACGCCGGAAGAAGGTTTAAAACGGCTTACAGCGCTTTCTCATCTTGAAGTACAGTGTGAATTTGAGCTGCTGCTCTACCGCCCCGCCGCACAATAGCCCTTCCTGTAAAGGTACCCTTTGTCCGAACCAAAACCTTTCTGTTTGCCGCCAAACCGCTATTTGACAAAACGGCTGAGTTGGAATAATATTATAAAATAATTTCATAATGATCCGATGGCAAAGAATTGAACAACGGATCATGTTACAGAAAGTTTTGTAACATAGCAGGTCAAATTCTGTATAATAAGGTCGAATAATACAAATAGTATTAAATAACACCAAAATCATCCTGTTTCTACAACAAATCACAAACAAAAAGGAGCATCACAACCATGTATTTACTGGGCCGCGTACAAATGATGGCGCCGACTTCCTACGAGGACGGCGTAAAAACACTGATGAAAAAGGGCTTTGATGGAATTGAATTCGGCATGTCTGACCGGCAGTTCAAACCCCGTCCGGAATTTTTTGCCCACGGTTTTGCTGACAAAATGAAAAAGATCATGGAGCAAACCGGTGTAAAGGCGTTTTCGGTCAGCGCGCATTTTGATTTTACCGCCAGCGAAGAAAACTTTAATGTTGTGAAAGATTCCATCCGGGTGGCAAAAGAGATGGGGTCGCCGTTGGTCATCGTCAACGGTGCGCTTCGCAATGACGAAGAGCCGTACGAAACCCAGTGGAACCGACAGATTGAATGCTGCAAACGGCTTTGCGAAGAGGCTGAAAAAGCGAACATGCCGCTCGCCATGGAGTTTGAACCCGGCTTTGTCATTGACAACACCGCCCTTATGCTCAAAGCGTTTGATGAGATTAATTCACCCATGATGAAGGTGAACCTGGATGTGGGCCACGTTTTTCTGTGTGACCCGAACCCCATGCAGGCGATTGAGGACTGCGGCCCGTACATTGTACACGCTCATCTGGAAAATATGAAGACCGGCGTGCACAATCATCTGGTACCCTATGAGGGGGATATAGACCTGCCAGGCTACATTGCCAAACTGCGTGAGGTCGGGTTCGACGGCATGGCCGCGTTTGACGCCTATCAGTATGATTACGCAGCTGTCGCAGAAGAATCGGTCAAATATTTTAAAAGCATTTTTTAAACGAAACAAATCCATAACAAAAACGCTTCGCCTGATTTTAGGCGAAGCGTTTTTTGCATACTTGTTAGAAAGCGGCGTGTTCTTCCAGAAAATGGGGAACACCGTCTTCCGTGTTCGGCAGGATGACACCCGTGGCACGCTGTTTGAGTTCTTCTACCGCATTGCCCACGGCGTAGGTCTCATCACACGCGCGGAAGAGCGGAAGATCGTTCAAATTATCCCCGAAGCCCACCAGCTTGTCCACTTTCAGGTAGTCTTTCAACCAACAGGCGGCATGATATTTGGAAGCCCGGCCGCTGAAGATTTCCAGATACCATTTTCCGGGATGATAAATGTCCCGATAAAAGGTAAAGCCGATATCCGGCCGCTGTTCCAATTCAGCAGCGATCCGGTCCAGACGTTCCTTGTTTTCCAGCAGGGTGAAATAGATGGTGTCTTCATCCGGGATATCCGAAAAATGGTCTACCTGGGTAAACGGCTTCTGATAACGTTTCTGGCGTTCCTCAATAAACGCCTGCTTTTCTGGGGAATCCGCGGTCTCGTAATAGGTCATCACCGACCTTCCCTCCAGCCGGTACAGAAAGCCTCCGATACCGGCTGCGCGAAGCAACTGTTTTACAGTTTGCACCGCATCCTTTTCCAGATACTGCCGGCTGACAAACTCCTGCGTTTCAAAGTTGTAGATCAGCACCCCGTTCATCAGGATTGCCGGTACTTTCAGAGGGAGTTCCTTCATGATTTTAAGTGCCGACTCCCCCGTCCGCGCCGTGGCAAAGCTGAACAGAACCCCCTGATCGAGCAGACGGGTTAACGTTTTTATCGCATAATCCGACAAACGCGCGTCTTTGGTGAGCAGTGTTCCGTCCAGGTCGGACAAATACAGAACTTTTTTCGAAGCCGGGCTCATTTTATTTTCCCCCCGTTTTTGAAAAATCACAATTTTTATTCTGCGCCGAAGAAAATCATGGCGGCGCCCGTTCCGTCAAACGGCACCGAGATCATTGCCGTGCCATCCTTGAGCGGAGTCACCTCGCAGGGTGCGCTCGCCCAGAACTGCTTGGAAACCGGTTTGCGGGTAATGTAACGGAAGGTATCCTGCACGGTAGAAAATACGCAAAGGACCCCTTTTCCGGTCGTTTCATCGACCTTTTCATAACACTCAAAACCGGAACCGGTCATGCCGCTTTTGATGGCGGAAACGGCGGTCAGATCATCCCGCACCTGCTTGTACTTGGAAAGCACCTGCAAAAACCGTGCTTTGCCCTCTTCGGAGATCGCCGGCAGGTCGCCCCAGATGCCGTTCTGCCCCAACACAAGCGAAGCGAGGTTGATATCCTGCGAATTCATCGGATCATCCGGCAGATAATGGGTCAAAAACAGCACTGACGGGATCCACTTGTCAAAGGTGAGCGGCGTGCGGCAGATCCAGGTGCGCGGTGCGCCCGGCGCAACGAAGATATTGGTCCAGTCATCCTCACAGGGGAGGTTGTAGTTTGCGTAATACGGTCCGTTGTTGATGAGGAAGTACTTGCCCGACCCTAAGAAGGAAAGCCCAACGCTCCGCCGTCCTTCGGTGATGTCGAAGTCCACGATCACACCCGGGCAGGCCGCGCACACCCGGTCGACAATTTTAGACATATACCGCCCCAGTTCAAACGCGTATGCATCCGCGCGTTCTTCCGGAGTATTCGCTTCGGTTCCGTGATAATGATTCGGAGAATTACAGCCGTATTGCTCAATGGCGTCCCATTTAAAATAGCTGACGCCGAGTTCTTTGGAAAGAGAGATGAGGGTATCCGCCAGCGTTTTCCAGTACGGGCTGACAATGCACATGCCGTAGCTTTCCTCGGTTTCCCAAATCGGCTGTGGTTCCGGCACTTCCCCATTCCACTCGATCTTGCAGTCCGGGTTGTTTTTATGTGCTTCACTGGAGACGGCGGCAAGCGTCGGCCCAATCCAAAGGCCCAGCTTCATGCCGTATTCATCCAGTTTTGCTTTCACCGCTTTCATCCCGTCCGGGAAGCGATTGCGGTTGACGACCCAGTCGCCGGTCTTTTCATACCAACCGGTGTCCACCACGAACACTTCAATTCCCATTTTGTGCGCGGCGTCAATCTCTTCAAGCATCCGCGCTTCATCCATGTCCGCAAGATAGGCTTTGCGGTTCCACCACTTGTTCCGCTCCTGGTAATTCCAGGTGTTGTAAAAGATGTACGGTTTACGGCTTTCCAGGTTCAAGGTGGAATATTTCAGCTGAAATTCCCGGTAACAGGCGGCAAGGGCATCCATATCCCCTTCCACTGCTCCGAAATGGAACCAGATGGTTTCAAACGGATGTTCGCCCAAATCGGTATGGGACACATAGTTGCCCTTCTTCGCACAGAGTGAGACCGTATGGTCCGGCGAGAATACATAATGCAAAAACGCATCCGGGTACTGTGAACCATGTTCGTAAGCCAATAAAAAGCTGCCGTTTTCATCGGTCCCCGCCATAAGCGGTCCCATCGCGTCAAACGAGTTGGCGAAAAAGCTCTCTTCCACCGGCACTTCATTCATGCAAAAGCTGTGGGTGAGCTGATTGAATTCGGAAAAACGCACTTCCGTCAAAGCATCATCCTCTTTTACCGGCAAAGAGAAGTAGGTGAGACAGTCCTGCCCCCCCTGTTTGGTGAGCTGGTAGTCTTTTCCGGAAAGGCGGTAACCAAAACGCACCACTGGGCTTTCTTCAGCGACCCGCAGTACGAGTGTAAGGGTAAGCCCCGGCGCATTTTTGTAAGAAAGCGCATAGCTGTACTCCTGCAAAACAGCGGAGAGGGTCTGCTTCGAAACACAGGCCGCGGCGGAAAACTCCGGCAGCAGCGGCGCTCCGTTCACCTCAAATACAGGGCCGGAAAGCGCATACTCTTTTCCCTGTGTGCCGGAGTAGGTCAAAAAGGCTCCGTTTTCTAAAATGTTCAGCGTATAGTGTTTGGTTTGCAAGGTAGGCATGAATAGCAACTCCTTTTGTTTTAATGTATCCTGCATTCAGAATCAATATGTTTACTGGAATGCTGATTCCGCATTAGCGTGAAAGGTTGGGAATCTGCCAGTCCACCGGCCGCTGACCGGAAGATATCAGCAGTTCGTTTGCCTTTTTAAAGTGGCCGCACCCGAAAAATCCCCGGGATGCGGACAGCGGACTTGGATGCGGCGCAGTCAGCACAAAGTGCCGCGGATTTGTGATGAATCCTGCTTTGCTGCGGGCATTGGCTCCCCACAAAAGAAAAACAATGGGTTTTTCCCGCTCATTGAGCAGACGGATGACACGGTCGGTGAACTGTTCCCATCCCTGCCCGCGGTGAGAATTGGCAAGCCCGGCCCGTACCGTTAAAACCGTGTTGAGCAAAAGCACCCCCTGCTCCGCCCATGGAAGCAGACAGCCATTGTCCGGAATAAAACAGCCCAGCTCATCACGCAGTTCTTTGTAAATGTTCTGCAAAGACGGCGGAGACTCCACACCCGGCTGTACCGAAAAGGACAGCCCATGCGCCTGTCCCGGCCCATGATACGGGTCCTGTCCCAGAATCACCACCTTCACCTCATGGTAAGGGGTGACCTGCATCGCTTTGAAGATGCTGTACATATCCGGATAGATTCGGCGAGAACGGTATTCCTGTTTCAAAAAATCATGCAGTTTGCGGTAATACGGCTCATCGAATTCACCTTTTAGCAGTTCATCCCAATCGTTTCCAAAATGGACCACTTTGTCATCCCCTTTTGCCGGCATCCTTTTTTGAAAATTGTACCATCCGCAGACAAAACATGCAAGCAAGAGCGCAAAGAAATCCTGAAACAGACAAAAATGTGTGCCTACTTGACGGTGATTTTCTTGTTTTGTCGAAGCGAGCGCAGTATAATAAGGAAAACATAAAAAATTCACCTAAACATACACAAAGGAGACCCACCATGAAACTTGGCATTTCCTACTTTCCTAAACACAACATCCCAGAAGAATGGGCGCTTATCTTGCGTTCACTCGGCTGTACAGCGGCTGTCTGCCCAATTTCGGGCGAGGCGGATGACAACACCATTGCCGCCTACCGGGAAGCAGCCGAAAAAAACGGCATTACCATTGCGGAAGTCGGCGTATGGAACAGCCCTATTGCGGACGACGAGACCGTGCGCAGCCGTTCGCTCGCCTACGCAAAAAGCCAGCTGCGTTTAGCGGATAAAATCGGCGCCGTGTGCTGTGTCAACGTCTCCGGTTCTACAGGGCCGATCTGGTACTCCGGCTGTAAAAAGGACCGCACATCCGAAGGGTTTGATCGGATTGTTTCTTCCATTCAGGAGATCATTGACGACGTACAGCCGAAAAACACGTACTACACCATTGAATGTATGCCGATCGTGCCGCCCACTTCGCCGGATGAATATTTAAAACTGCTCGACGCGGTTGGGCGGGAGCGGTTTTCCGTCCACCTCGACCCATTCAACATGATCTTCACCCCGGACCGTTACTTCTGGAACGCTGAATTTATGCACGAATGTTTTGAGAAACTGGGGCCGCACATTAAAAGCATCCACGCAAAGGATGTGCTTCTGACCGATGAGCTCACCTACTGCGTACGAGAGGAAAAAATCGGTAAGGGCGGCGTGGATTACGATGCCTTTTTGCGGGAAATCGCCACATTGCCGGAGGAAACGCCGGTCATCATCGAGCACCGAGACACGCTGGAGGAATACCGCGAGGAACTGGAGTTTGTGCGGGAACGGGCCCGGTCTCTCGGCATCCCGCTGCTGTAAACCATTCTCTTTGCGCACATCCCACCGAAAAGGAGCTTTCTATGAACGAACTTTGGGACCTGTACGATGAAAATCGCCGGGCGCTTGGCAAAACCATCCGCCGGGGTGATGCGGTGCCGCCCGGCACCTACCATATTCTTGTCGCTGTCTGGACCGTGAACTCAAGCGGGCAGCTGCTCATTACCCGCCGCTCGCCGGAAAAGTTCTACTGCCCCAACTGTTGGGAAAATACCGGCGGCGCTGTTCTCTCCGGTGAAACTTCCAAGCAGGCCGCCGCGCGGGAGCTGCGGGAAGAAACCGGCATTGACGCGTCACCAGAAGACTTTTTTCTGCTCACCACCACAAAAGAAAAGCGCTTTTTTACCGATACTTACTTGTTATTTACCGACATCCCCCTCGAACAGCTGCGTATGCAGCCGGGCGAAACGGTGGAAGCGCGCTGGGCCAAACTCGAAGAAATCGAACAGCTTGGAAAACAGGGTGCGTTCGTGCCCATCGCCCTCAGTCAACTTGCTCCTGTCCGAGAGCGGTTTGAACGGCTCATTTCTTCTCACGGCAGATGCGAAGAAGCGCTTCTTCAGATTGACTGACCGTCTCTGTACAATTTTTCCAACCGCTTATGTTCAAAAAAGCAGACGGTTTCCCTCCCGCTTTTACAGCATCTATCCCAACAAGTTTCTTAATATGTTATTTTTGCCCGCCGTATGTTTCAGGCGGGTATTTTTCCTTTTTTCGCCGCCTGTTTGCTGTAATAACAGCGGAAGGGCCTCACCGCCGCACTCCGCCTCTTTACACATCTAATATACTTGAAAAAGACACTCCCTGCCGGGTGCCAGGTAAATAAAAACAGTTCCGACTTTTGGGACAATTTTCTGCCTGCATGGCCATTTGTGACTTCCTCACTAAATTTACACAAATTTAGTCTACAAATAGTTGATTTTCCCGAAAACCATGGTATAATAAAAGAAACAACGGGTGCGCCGGTTTTTTCCGCCGCATCGGTTTATTGGGCTTCACCACCTGACAGCCGGGATACGTTCCGGGCGGAAAGACGACGAAAGCGGCCTTAGCCGCCAAAGCCTGCCTTGCAAGTAAAACCGCCTGCGGATGTATTTTATCCGCAGGTTTTTTGTTTACCGGTGCAATGTGGTTTTTGCCTGTTTGAGAGGAGAGTTGAAAATGGACAAACGCCTTGGATTTGTTGCGATTATCCTGGAAAACCGGGAACACGCCGAATCGGTCAACGAGATCCTGCACGCTTACAGCGAAATCATTGTTGGTCGGATGGGGTTGCCCTACCGTGAACGCGGGGTCGCCGTCATCTCACTGATTGTGGATGCGACCGGCGACGAGGTCAGCGCCCTCACCGGAAAGCTGGGGCGTATTGACGGGGTCACCGTTAAATCCGCGCTGGCAAAGGGGTAAACCATTGGAACAACTGTTTACACTGATTAAAAAGATGGAAGCGGGCTACACGCCGCCCGCTGAAGAATTAGCACAGCTTGTTTCTTGCGGAGAACCTTCTGTTGAGCAGGCGCTGTTTGAAGCCGCCGACCGGGTGCGCTTTAAACACCATGGCAACGCGGTGCATGTGCGCGGAATCATTGAATTCTCCAACTATTGCCGATGCGAATGCGCCTACTGCGGCCTTCACGCGAAAAACCGGCAGGTCACCCGCTACCGCATGACGCCGGAAGAAATTCTTGCAGCCGCTCAACAAACGGTGGATGCCGGCTACCAGACCGTTATCCTCCAAAGCGGCGAGGATTTGAGCTACTCGCGCGAATGCGTTGGCCGCATCGTCTCCGCCATAAAAGCCATGGGCAACGTAGCTGTCACCTTAAGCCTCGGCGAACGCCCGTTTGAGGACTACGCCTACTGGAAGGATTGCGGCGCCGACCGTTATCTCATCAAGCACGAGATTTCGGACGAGACCATCTACAACCGCTATCATCCGCACAGCAGCTTTCAAAACCGTCTCGCCTGCCAGAGGGAGCTTTACCGGCTTGGCTACGAACTAGGCGGCGGATTCATGACCGGCCTTCCCGGTCAGACGCCGCTCATTCTGGCAAATGACCTGTTGCTGCTCCGGCGGATGAAGGTCGCTATGGCGGGCATCGGCCCGTACATCTGCCATGGGGAGACCGCTCTGCGCGGAAATCCGGACGGCGATCCAGCAGTTACTTTGCGGGTGCTCGCCGCGGCAAGACTGCTGCTGCCAAAGGCAAACCTGCCTTCCACCACCGCCCTCAACGTAAAAGGCGGACTGCAAAACGCCCTTCACTGCGGGGCAAACGTCATCATGCAGAAAGCAACACCCGTTGCTTACCGGCAGCTTTACGACATCTACCCGGGAAGGGACAGCAAAGACATCCCGCTCAAACAGCAGTATGAAGAACTGCGTGCGGGGCTTTCCCAGCTTGGGCGGACAATTTATGAGAATGGAGAGAACTAACATCATGTCAACTGTAAAATACGACCCGAAATCCTCCGTTGCAGAGGAATTCATCAACGACGCAGAAATTCTGGATACCATTGAATACGCAAAAGCCAACAAATCAAACCGTGAACTCATCTTTTCGCTCATCGAGCGGGCAAAGGACTGCAAAGGTCTGACCCACCGGGAAGCCGCTGTACTTCTGGAATGCGATATTCCGGAAGCAAACGAGGCCATGAAGGAAGTTGCCATGAGCATCAAACAGAAACTGTATGGCAACCGCATCGTCATGTTTGCTCCCCTCTACCTTTCCAACTACTGTGTCAACGGATGCACCTACTGCCCGTATCACCACAAAAACAAACATATCCCGCGCAAAAAGCTCACGCAGGAAGAGATTCGCCGCGAGGTCATTGCTTTGCAGGATATGGGGCACAAACGTCTCGCCATTGAATCCGGTGAAGACCCGGTTAACAACCCCATTGAGTACATCCTTGAAAGCATCAAGACCATTTACAGCATCAAACATAAAAACGGAGCCATCCGCCGGGTCAACGTCAACATTGCGGCGACCACAGTGGAAAATTACCGTAAGCTCAAGGAAGCCGGTATTGGCACCTACATCCTGTTCCAGGAGACCTACAACAAGAAAAATTACGAACTGCTCCATCCCACAGGCCCGAAACACAATTACGCCTACCACACCGAAGCCATGGACCGTGCCATGGAAGGCGGCATTGACGATGTCGGCATCGGCGTACTGTTCGGCCTGGAGATGTACCGCTACGATTTCGTCGGCCTTCTGATGCATGCGGAGCATCTGGAAGCTGCCAAAGGCGTTGGCCCGCACACCATCAGCGTGCCGCGCATCTGCCCGGCAGACGACATTGACAAAGCGGACTTCAAAAACGCCGTCTCGGACGAGATTTTTGAAAAAATCGTTGCGGTCATCCGCATTGCGGTACCGTACACCGGCATGATCATCTCCACCCGTGAGTCCAAAGCCACCCGTGAAAAGGTGCTGAAACTGGGCGTTTCCCAAATCAGCGGCGGTTCCCGCACCAGCGTCGGCGGCTATGTGGAGCCGGAACCGGAAGACGAAAACTCCGCGCAGTTTGACATCAGCGATTCCAGAACGCTGGACGAAGTCGTCGGCTGGCTCATCGACTTAGGGCACATCCCCAGCTTCTGCACCGCCTGCTACCGGGAAGGCCGTACCGGCGACCGGTTTATGCAGCTTTGCAAATCCGGCCAGATTGCGAACTGCTGCCAGCCAAACGCCCTCATGACCCTGCGGGAATATCTGGATGATTACGCTTCGGAGGAGACCCGCCGCAAAGGTCTGGAACTTATGAACGTTGAGGTGGAAAAAATTCCGAACGAAAAGGTGCGCGCCATTGCCAAACAGCACATTAATGACATTGACAGCGGTCTGCGCGACTTCCGTTTCTGATATCCGCCGTTTTATCATCAACACCCGAAAGCCGGCGGTAATTCAGTCGCCGGCTTTTACCAATTTGGAGGAATCGCCATGTCCAATTTACAGGAAACCCCCAATGCCAACCGCATGCATATCGCCTTTTTTGGTAAGACCAACAGCGGAAAATCCACTCTGATCAACACTCTGACCGGTCAGGAGATTTCACTGGTATCGCCCGTATCCGGTACTACGACCGACCCCGTGCGCAAAGCCATGGAGCTGCTGCCGATCGGTCCGGTGGTGCTGATTGATACCGCAGGGCTGGGCGACCGCAGTGAACTGGGCGAACTGCGGATGCAGAAAACGCTCGACCTTATTGGAAAAACCGACCTTGCCATATTGGTCGTTGCTTCGAATGATTCTACCGACCTTACACCGGAACGGGAACTGATCAAACGGTTCAAGCAGCTCAAAACCCCTGTCGTTGTTTTCCTAAACCAGTTTTCGGGAGACAACTGCGCCGAAGCGGAAGTTGCCAAGCTGGAACTTCCCTGCTTCAAAGCGAGTGCACAGAACCATTCTGATATGTCAGGATTTAAACAGTTCATCATTGAGCATGCGGATTTTGATTTTGAGGCATCGTCCATCTGCGGCGACCTGGTCAAAGCAGGCGACGTTGTCATTCTGGTCATGCCGCAGGATATTCAGGCGCCGAAAGGCCGGCTCATCCTGCCGCAGGTACAGGTTACCCGAGACCTGCTGGATTTGAAATGCCGAGTCGTCAGCGTTGTGACAAACGATCTTCCCGCCGCGCTTGACATGCTCAAACAACCTCCGGACCTGGTCATCACCGACTCGCAGGTATTCGGCAAAGTCAACCAGATGCTGCCCCCAGAGGTACGGCTCACCTCTTTTTCCATACTCATGGCGAAGTACAAGGGCGATATTCACGCCATGGTGGATGGCGCGCGTGCTATAAAGTCACTGCGTTCAGGCGATAAGGTACTTATTATGGAAGCCTGTACCCACCACGCCCTCAAAGGGGATATCGCGCGTGAAAAGCTGCCTGCTCTTCTTCAGAAATACACTGGCGGCGGGCTAATCATTGATGTGTTCAGCGGAACCGGATTTCCAAAAAACATGGAAGACTACAAGTTAATCGTTCACTGCGGCGGCTGCATGCTCAACCGAAAAGGCATGCTTTCCAAGACCGTAATGGCACAGGCACAGGGTGTTCCCATCACCAATTTCGGCACCGCTATCGCGTTTATGAACGGAATTTTAGAACGAGTAGTCTATTAAATATTTAGAAAAAAGTAAAATTATTCCGCAAATTCCATCGTTCTGCATCGTTTCTTAAAATCTCCGTAATTGTTATATTTTTGACAACACTAACTTTTTTTAATTTTGAAAAAAGCCCGGGCTTAATAGGCACCGGGCTTTTTCATACAAAAGAAAGAACAGGCTCTGTTACCAGAACCTGTTCTTTCTTGAAAATAGCGGATTGTACAAGGTAGATAAAAAATTAGGATGGTTTGCAGAAATGTTGTAGTATATTGTGTGTATTGTTTTGAATGACTACCAAAAAGCAAGTTATGAATATGGAAAGGATGATGAAGGATTTTGTTGTGAAGCAAGTGAGTATGTAGCAAAACGTTAGAAAATAATACAACCAAAACTATTTTCAGCCAATAAATTCGTATTTACTTACTCATTTATTATGCTATAATAATATCATAATATTTCTATAAATACTTATATTATTATAGATAAATATAATAATATTCTGTCAATCTGGAGGCTTGGCATGAAAAACATCCGCAAAAAATTTGAACAGCCGCACGGTATGCCGGACTTTCCGGTTCAAGTCTTTTCACTCAGCAGCATTGGTGTGGAAGGCGTTACCTTCTGCAACTGGCACAGCGACCACGAGATCATTTATGTGGAAAAAGGCGAATTGGAATTTCATGTGGATTCTCTTCACGCTGTACTGGAAGAAGGCCAGTGCGCTATTGTAGACGGCGAGCGCATCCACCACCTGCGCTACCGTTCCCGCAGTCTGTGCAAGGGCTACATTATCTGGTTTGACCCCCATGTTGTGGATTTGAGCGGCAGTGAACGCTGCCAGAAACAGTTTATCAACCCTCTGCTGGGCGGAAAATACCAGATTCAGGAAGTGTTCCGAGGAGAGGCCGAGGGCGAACAGCGCATCATACAAAGCGTGCGAAAAATTCATGACCTGTTTGATGAAAAACCAAACGGTTATGAACTCAAGGTTATTTCCGAACTCATCTCTATTATTTTTGAAGCGGTCAGCAATCATTATTATCATCCAAGTGCCGGACTGCCGGCTTCAGCCGCGTATGAGCAAAGTGAACGGCTCAAACGAGTCTTCACATATATCGATGAGCATTTCAGCGAACGAATTTATGTTTCAGACCTTGCCAATGTTCTGAATATGAGCACAGATAATTTCTTTAAGTACTTTAAAGAATTCACTCGTATGACTCCAACCGAGTACATCAATCATTACCGGATCGGTCAGGCAGAAAATATGCTGAAAACGACCGATCTGCCAATCACAGATGTTTCCTTTGCTTCCGGATTTGACAATGTCAGCTATTTTATAAAGACCTTCAAAAAAATGATGGGAGTTACCCCCAATCGGTTTCGAAAAAATTACGAAATGTCTGAATCGCTTGGCGATGAATGAGTTTCGCAAGCCACCCAAAGCCCCCGGCAATTTTGCCGGGGGCTTTTTGACTGAGACTTAAGCATCACACAAGCACAAAAGCTCACTTGAACCGGTCGTTCATCCTTTTCAGCCGCAGAACCGTTTCGGCCGAAAGGCAGTGTTCCAACAGTTCTGCTTCCTCCAAAAAATCCCGCTCCTCACCGTCATACAAAATGCTTAAGAACTCAAAAACCGTATCGTGCCGCCACAGAAGGTACTTCCCTGCCGCCTCTCCTTGTTCGGTCAAACGGATCTCGCCATACCGATAATAATGAATAAACCCAAGCTTATTGAGCCGGTAAAGCATTTTGGTCACCGATGACGGCTTAACGCAAAGCCAGCCGGACAGCGCACCTGCTCTTACACCGCCGTCTTCCTGTATCCGCCGAAAAATCATTTCAAGATAATCTTCCAGCGCAGGGGTAAGCCCTGTTCCATCCTGAAGTTTATGCATCTGGTACCCTCTTACCGTGTGAAACGCCCCGTTTTGCTTTTTTCCTCTTTCTTCACCGTTCATTCATCCACCCCCAGTTTCTCTACAATATATGTCACCTTTCCGCCTCTTACCACATAGATTAGCTTAGGGAAACTTTTTCCGAACACAAAAAGAAAAGGAGTTCTTTTTTTCATGATAGATCACTCTTCCCGTCCCTTAAACCAGCTGCCGATCGGGCAGGAAGCTGTCGTTGAGGAATTAATCACACATACATCCGAGCGCAGAAGAATGCTCGATCTGGGACTGGTGAAAGGGACTCGCGTCAAAGCTTTGCAAAAAAGCCCTTCCGGCGATCCGGTCGCGTATTTTATCCGAGGGGCGGTCATTGCTCTGCGAACAGAAGACGCTCAAAAAATTATTGTAAACGGCTGCTGACCGCGGTAAATATTTTCAAAAAATTGCAGGAATCAATAAAAACCGGTCTCATAACACAGCAGATCAACCTGCTGTGCCAAAGCCGGAATGATTCCTGTTTCAACACCGATAAACGGCGAAGGCTTTTCCCAGCTTTCGCTGTTTGTTTTGGGTGTTTGAGGCATACCCGCCGAATGATTAAACCTTTTTAAAAAATCCGCCGCAAATATACTTTTATATATTACAGAACTTCACAGCACTGCCTTCCGACCAATCTGCGGCCGAATGCTTTATAAAAACCGCTGTTCTGCATTCAACAGCACCGCCAAAATTCAAACGAGGCAAGGAGGATCATTTTTATGGGCCTTACCAGAAAATCGACCGGCATCTCGGCCGTGGGAGAAACACTGGTCATACACAAAAACAGTCCGAACGACCGTGTCATCGCTCTTGCTGGAAATCCGAACGTTGGAAAAAGCACCGTGTTCAACGCGTTGACCGGTATGAAACAGCACACCGGAAACTGGCCGGGCAAAACGGTGACCAACGCGCAAGGAGAATACGAACGAAACGGAACGCGTTATATCATGGTGGATATACCCGGTACATACTCGCTGATGGCCAATTCCGCAGAAGAAGAGGTCGCGCGGGACTTTCTCTGTTTTGGAGAACCGGACGCAACCATTGTGGTCGCAGACGCGACCTGCCTGGAGCGTAATCTCAACCTGCTTTTGCAAACAATGGAGATCACACCAAACACCATACTTTGTGTGAATCTTCTGGATGAAGCCGCAAAAAAACAGATTCGCATTGACTTAAACGAACTTTCCTGTCAGCTCGGTATTCCGGTTGTGGGAGCGAGCGCGCGGGCAGGCAAAGGGCTGGAAGAACTGATGGAAACAGTGACCGCAGTCACATCGGGGAAAAAAACAACCAGCCCAATATCTGTCGATTACGGAGCGGCAGCAGAACAGGCACTCGCCGTAGTGGAAAGTGCTGTCGCCCCGCTCGTACATGGGCGACTTAACCCTCGCTGGGTGGGTTTAAAGCTGCTGGATGCCGACCACAGCCTTCAAACCGGAATGACAAATTTTCTGGGGATTGATCTTCTGCAAAAAGAGGAAGTACAGCAGGCGGTAAAAGAAGGCTGGCGGCTTCTTTCCGGCGCAGGATTCACGCCGGAAAGCTTCCGGGACCACATTGTAGCCTGTCTTGTGGAGAGGGCTGAACGAATCAGCCGGTTTGCCGTGACACTTCCAAAAGGAAATTACAGCGCGCATGACCGTAAGCTGGATCGTCTTTTTACATCCAAAGTGACTGGTATTCCAATCATGCTGCTCCTGCTGGGCGGAATCTTCTGGATTACCATTGCCGGAGCGAATTATCCGTCCGATTTGCTTTCCACTGCCCTTTTCTGGGTAGAAGACCGGCTATCTGAATGGTTTATCGCCATGAACGCTCCGGAATGGACACGCGGACTTTTCGTGGAAGGAATGTACCGCACCCTTGCATGGGTCGTTTCGGTAATGCTGCCACCCATGGCAATCTTTTTCCCTCTTTTTACCCTGCTTGAAGATTCCGGTTATCTTCCGCGAATCGCCTTCAACATGGACCGTTTTTTTCAAAAAGCCCGCACCCACGGAAAACAGGCACTCACCATGTGCATGGGACTTGGATGCAACGCCTGCGGCGTGGTGGGGTGCCGAATCATTGATTCCCCCAGAGAACGTTTGATCGCCACCATCACCAATTGTTTCATGCCTTGTAACGGACGGTTTCCCACATTGATTACGCTTATCAGTCTGTTTTTTGTGGGAGGTGTTCTGCTGCCCCTGCAGTCGGTTGTTTCTGCTCTATGGCTTCTGGCAATCCTCGTGCTTGGAGTAGCCGCTACCCTGCTTATCTCCCGACTTCTTTCCGCCACTCTTCTAAAAGGAATGCCGTCTTCTTTTACATTGGAATTACCCCCTTACCGCCGCCCGCAGATTGGAAAAGTATTGGTTCGTTCCATTTTTGACCGCACACTGTTTGTTCTGGGCCGCGCAGTAACCGTAGCGGCGCCGGCCGGCCTTATTATTTGGCTTATGGCCAATATTACAGTCAATGACGCCAGCCTGCTTGCTCACTGCGCTTCCTTTCTGGACCCGTTCGGGCGTTTCATTGGTTTGGACGGCGTGATTCTTGTGGCTTTCCTGCTTGGATTTCCCGCAAATGAGATCGTTTTGCCGCTTATCATCATGGCTTATCTCGCCAACGGCAGCATGATTGAAATGACCGATTTGAACGCCCTGCGTGAACTGCTTGTCGCAAACGGATGGACTCCCGTGACCGCCCTGTGCACTATGCTGTTTTCTCTTTTGCACTTTCCCTGTGCAACTACCTGCCTGACCATACACAAAGAAACCCACAGCATCAAGTGGACTGCGATTTCATTTCTGCTGCCCACTGCGCTGGGAGTTATCGTCTGTATGATCGTGGCAAATACGGCGCACTTGTTCGGCTTTTAAACCAGGCCGTTTTCAATATAAAAAATTTCTTTATCCACAGCTTTAACATGCTCTGTTTTGGATACGAAAAGCCCAAACGATTCAGTAAAAAACTGTTTTTTTGCTTTTTGTCCAACCATCCCGCCCGCCGGTTTTGCATTCAGGCAAAGCAGGCGGGCCTTTGGCTTTCCTGCCCAAAAAGGGTGCCGTTTTTTCCCCGTTTTTCACATTGACAGCGGAAAAGCCTCATAGTATAATGTGGTTGTGAATTAACTGTCAATGTTGCTTTTGGGGAGGTATTTTGCTTTGGACGTTACCATCTGTATCGGCAGCTCCTGCCACTTGAAAGGTTCGCGGGATATTATCAAGATTCTCGAACGTCTGGTGGCGCTTCATCACCTGGAAAACGACGTCAACCTTCAGGGGTCTTTCTGCATGGGAGAGTGCACGAAAAACGGCGTCTGTGTCAAGGTAGGAGACGAGCTGTTCGCTGTCACGCCAACATCTGTTGATGAATTCTTTGAAAACCAGATTCTAAAGAAGGTGAATCCATGAGTGTAATTGGTTTAAAACGTGCAAACTGTAAAAACTGTTATAAATGCCTGCGCGTCTGTCCGGTAAAATCCATTACCTTCAAAGACGACCGCGCGGAGATCATGCCGGAGGAATGTATCCTCTGCGGCCACTGTCTGGAGGCTTGCCCTCAGAACGCCAAAACGCTTCACAGTGACCTGGATAAAGTACTTACTTTTCTCGCGTCCGATGCAAAAGTCATCGTTTCTCTCGCACCTTCCTTTATTGGCTCATTTACTTTTAAACGCCCCGCACAGCTTGTAACCGCGCTGAAAAAGCTGGGCTTTGATGCGGTTGCAGAAACCGCGGAAGGCGCTTCCATGGTAACCGATGAATACTGCCGTCTGCTGCAGACAGAGCAGTATCAGACAGCGATTACCACCTGCTGCCCAACGGTAAACAATTTGATTGAAAAATATTATCCGGAACTCATTCCGTATATGCTTCCGTCCATTACCCCGATGATTGCCCACGGCCGCCTTTTGAAAAGCCGGTTTGGTCTTGCAACCAAGGTCGTATTTATCGGGCCGTGCATCGCTAAAATTGAAGAAGCGAACGATGTGATGCATGCGAACGATGTAGACGCCGTTCTCACCTTCGATGAGGTTGCAAACTGGCTGGAAAAAGAAGGAATCGTTGTCTCTGAACTGGAGGATTCTCCGTTTGAAGATGCACAGCCGGGCATCAACCGCATGTACCCGATCACCGACGGTATCATCGCGTCTCTCGAACAGCGCGGCGCACTGGAAGGGCGCAAGGTCATCAGCATTGACGGTACTGACCGCTGCATCGACCTGTTCAAAGCTTTGAAGGCCGGTGAACTGGAACCCTGCCTCATTGAAGCCAATGCCTGCAAGGGCGGCTGTGTTTACGGCCCTGCCGTTCATGGCAACCGTACCCGCCGGTTCCAGGCCACCCTGGATATCCGCGATTATATGCAGGAAAACGGCCGGGAGTTCCCGAAAATTGAAGCCGATGTGGAAATGCACAAGGCTTTCATCGACAAAACCAAGAAAAATGATATTCCAGACGAAGCGACCATCCGCTCGATTCTGGCAAGCATCGGCAAAGACACGCCGGACAAGGAACAGAACTGCGGTTTCTGCGGTTATCCTTCCTGCCGTGACAAAGCCATTGCCGTTTACCAGAAAAAGGCTAAACTTTACATGTGCCTGCCTTATATGAGCGAGATGACCAAATCCCTCTCCAACGTTATTCTGGCTGAAACGCCGAATATCATCATTGCGGTGGATACCGATATGGTCATTCAGGAGATGAACCTCGCCGCGGAAAAAGCCTTTAAAACCAAACGTTATCTTGGCATTGGCCGCTACTTGTACGAGTTTATTGATACCTCCTACTTCGAACTGGTGGCACAAACACATGAAAACATTACCGACAAACGGGTGGAATACCCGCAGTACGGCATCGTGACCCTGCAGAACATCACCTATGTTCCTGACCAGAAGATCATCATTGGTATTTTCAATGATATCACCGACGAGGTAGAACAGCAGGATAAAATGTACAAACTTCGTGTGGATACGGTTGACATGGCGCAGAAGGTTATTGACAACCAGATGCGTGTCGCTCAGCAGATCGCGAGCCTGCTTGGTGAAACCACCGCGGAAACCAAGGTAACGCTGACCAAATTAAAGGATATGATTGTTTACGACGATGACGAGATGGGGAGTTAAGCCTTGAACATTTACATCGATACAGCTTATAAGAGCTTAAACAAGTATACCGAAGAGCTGTGCGGCGACCGGGTGGAGATCATCCGCACCCCGGAATTTGTAATTCTTGTTCTGGCGGACGGACTGGGCAGTGGTGTAAAGGCAAACATTCTTTCCACCCTGACTTCCAAGATCATCGCCACCATGCTCTCAAACGGGGCGAAGGTTGAAGACTGCGTTGATACGATTGCCAGCACCCTGCCGATCTGTAACGTACGGCACCTTGCCTACTCAACCTTCAGCATCCTGCAGATTTTTTACACCGGCGAAGTGTATCTGGTCGAATTCGACAATCCAACCTGCGTATTTCTGCGCGGAAACAAACTGATGGAAATCCCGTTTGAAAACCGGGTCGTGTCCTCTAAAAACATCCGCGAGGCACGGTTCCAGACCGCCATCGGTGACAGCTTTGTTCTGTTCTCCGACGGTGTTATCCATGCGGGCGTTGGCGCAGTGCTCAATTTCGGCTTCCAGTGGGAAAACGCTGCTGCTCATCTGCAAAGTGTTGTGCAAAAGGAAAAAACGGCTGCGCGCCTGGCACTTTCGCTTTCTCAGGTTTGTGAAAGCCTGTACGCCGGAAAACCGGGTGACGACACCACTGTAGCCGCAGTCAAAATCCTGCCGGAAAAAGTGGTCAACCTGTTCACCGGTCCGCCGAGCAGCAAAGAAAAAGACCCGGAACTGCTGCATGATTTTATGGCGGAACGCGGCAAACGGGTTGTCTGCGGCGGAAGCAGCGCGCAGATTATCAGCCGGCTGCTCAACCGTCCGGTGAAAACCAGCATCAATTACACCGACCCGGAACTTCCGCCGATCGGTTATATTGACGGCATGGATTTGGTCACCGAAGGCGTGCTGACTTTGAGCAAAACCAACGAAATCCTCACGGAATTCCGTAAAAACGACTTCGAGTATGACCACATTAAGGAACTGGACCGCGACAACGGTGCTTCCAAACTGGCAAAACTCCTGTTGGAAGACTGTACCCGCTTAAACCTCTTTGTAGGTAAAGCGGTTAACGCCGCCCACCAGAACCCGAACTTGCCGGTTGACCTGAATATCCGTCAGCATATTGTCAATCAGCTGACCGATAATCTCCGTGCAATCGGAAAAATTGTAAACGTAAAGTATTATTGATGAACAGAAAGATGGTAAAATGGCAAAGATTACAAATTTCACCAGTGATGCAGTACAGATCAAATACGACGTCTTAAAACGTGTTGCAGAATTAGCGTATGAGGGCACGCTGGAAAAGCACCTCGACGAAATCCCGTTCGATTTGATTCCCGGAAATGTAGCACGCTTTCGCTGCTGTGTTTACAAGGAGCGCGAGATCATCCGCGGCCGTGTGCGGCTGACACAGGGAAAATCCGCTCAGCCGGGTGAAGAAGCCCACGTCGTAAATGTCATTAAGGCGGCGTGCGAAGGATGCCCGATCAACCGCTTCCGCGTGACGGAAAACTGCCAGCGCTGCATGGCGAAACATTGTATTGCCGCCTGTCCGTTTAACGCAATTTCCATTTCCGGTAAAGGCGCTTACATCGACCCGGACAAATGCCGTGAATGTGGACGGTGCGCAAAGGCCTGCCCATATAACGCAATCGCCGACCTGGTGCGCCCTTGCAAACGCAGCTGCCCTGTTGACGCCATCACCATGGATCAGCAGAGCAAAATCGCAGCGATTCAGCCGGAAAAATGCATCAGCTGCGGAAACTGTGTACGTTCCTGCCCATTCGGCGCCATTTCAGACATTTCGTATATTGTTGATGTCATCAATCTGATCCAGCAGGACGAACACGTCTATGCGATCTTTGCGCCGGCAATCGAAGGGCAGTTCGGACCGACTGTAACAGTACCGATGATTAAAGCAGCTATTCAGAAACTCGGCTTCCGTGAAGCTTATGAAGTTGCAATCGGTGCAGACGCAGTCGCGAAGCATGAAGGCGAGGAACTTCGTCATGCCTTTGAAAATGGCCAGAAAATGACGACTTCCTGCTGCCCTGCTTTTGTTTTGATGATTGAGAAACATTTCCCGGACCTGATTCCGCGCATGTCCACTACGGTTTCTCCGATGGTAGCAACCGCGCGCTGGATCAAATCGGTCGACCGTCATGCAAAAATTGTTTTCATCGGGCCATGTATCGCTAAAAAATCCGAAGGGATGACGCCGGGCAATGACATTGACTTCGTTCTTACCTTCGAAGAACTGGCAGCGATGATTGAAAGCCAAAACATCAGCTTCGAGGAGATCGAAATCCCGAATCAGGGCAGCATCTACGGGCGTAAATTCGCCCAGAGCGGCGGTGTGTTTGATGCAGTGGCAGAATCGCTGCAGGAGGATGATGTTGAACTCTCTGTTGCATGCGTAAAATGCAATGGTGCGGAAGAATGCAAAAAGGCGCTCCTGTTGCTCAAAAACGGTCGCCTTACCGAAGATTTCATTGAAGGTATGGCTTGTGAGGGCGGCTGTATCGCAGGACCCGCAGCGATCGCGCCGGTCAATCAGGTGCGTGCTGCCCGTAACAAACTGCTGCAGCTCGATAAAATTGACGAGATTAACACAGTACTGGAAGAGCACGATTTTTCCAAGATCAAAATGACTCGTTGATTTTATTTTGCCGGAGATGCAACTATGTCAAATCATTCTTTACCACGGGAAACGGTTTCCCGCCTTCCAAAATATTTGCGCTATCTGCGAGAATTTGCGCTTGAAGGGAAAGCTAAAGTTTCTTCCAGCGAACTGGCAGACCGGCTTGGCATAACAGCTTCACAGGTTCGAAGAGACCTTGGGCAAATCGGAGTCAATGGGCACAATGGATTCGGTTACATTGTAAGCGATGCTCATCGTTGTATAGCAGCGGAAATCGGGCTGTACAGTGTTCAGCGTGTTGCGATCATTGGCGCCGGGAACATTGGTCACGCCCTGACCACTCATCGAATGTTTAACGGGCGTGGTTTTGCGCTGATTGGAATATACGACCGCCAGCCTGAGCGTATTGGCTGCAAAGTTGGGCAATATATTGTTGAGGATATTAAAAGGCTGGAGCAGCTTACACCGGAACAACGACCGGATATTGCGGTTCTTGCCGTTTCAAGTGAAAATGCCAATCAAGCTGCGCAGTTCTTAGTCAAGCTAGGAATCCATGCGATTTTAAACTTCTGCTATACCGATCTTCAGGTGCCGGAAAGCGTATTGGTTGAAAATATTCACATTGACGACAGTCTCATGATGCTTTCTTACCAATTAACGCATCATAAGCCCTAAAAAGAAAGACAAAAACCGGGAGGATGCAAAAACGCTTGCATTTTCCCGGTTTTTATGTTAAAATACTGCTGTTCATGCAGGAAATACCAAAAGGGGTTTCAACATGAAATTAAAAAATCATTATGACATCGCAATCATCGGCGGCGGTCCGGGCGGACTCATGGCCGCGTGGCGATTGAGCCAAAAACTGCCTGAACTTTCCATTCTTTTATTGGAAAAAGGCGGGGAAATCACAGAACGAATTTGCCCGATTATTTCCAAAAAAACAAAATCCTGTATCCGGTGTAAAAGCTGTGCCATTATGGAAGGCATGGCAGGGGCCGGCGCTTTTTCCGACGGAAAATATGTAATCTCTACCGAGTACGGCGGTTGGCTCACTGAGTTCCTTCCACCTGAAATGGTTCTCGATTATATCGAACAGGCAGATGCAATCCTTATGGAAAACGGCGCTCCAACAGAGCGTTACCAGCCCAGCAACGAACTCAAAAAACTTTGCCTCACACATGATTTGCATATGAGTCAGGCACAGCTGAAACATCTTGGGACTGATGCGAATTTTGATACAATGCGCAATATGATTGACTTATTGCGTGAACGTGTTGAAATCCTTACCCACGCCAATGTAACGGACGTGGATCGATCATCCCATCGGGTCACATTTGAAAAAAACAAGAAAGAACATACTGTCACCGCGGAAAAGATTATTTTTGCGGTAGGGCGCGCAGGAAGCGGCTTTTTTGCTAACTGGTGCCGGAAGAACGGTATCCCGCTGTCTAACAATCAGGTGGATATTGGTGTGCGTGTTGAACTGCCCGCCATAATATGGGAAGATTTTTCCAAAAAGATTTACGAGCCAAAAATTTGGTACCGTTCCAAGCAATATGGAGACACCACCCGTATGTTCTGCTTCAACGAAGGCGGATTGGTCGTTACTGAAAACACAGGCGGCGTATTGACTGTAAACGGTCATGCCTATAAAGACAAACAGCGCAAAACGGCTAATTCCAATTTCGCGCTTCTCTCTACCATTCGGTTTACACAGCCATTCAACGAACCCATTGAATACGCGCGCCATGTTGCAAGCCTTGCCAATCTCATCAGCGGCGGTTCTGTACTTGTTCAGCGACTGGGTGATTTGGAGCAAGGACGGCGGACTGATGAAAAACGGCTGGCACAATCCACAACACGGCCAACGCTCAACGCAGTGGCTGGTGACCTGAGTCTCTGTCTTCCGAAACGACAACTTGATAACATTATTGAAACACTTCACGCCCTTGACGCCATTGCTCCGGGTACCGCCAACTATGATACCCTTCTTTATGGAATCGAGTGCAAATACTATTCCGCGCGGCCGGAAACAACCGACTTTGTGCTTGCCGGTACCAAGGATATCTACGCCATCGGCGACGGTGCGGGATTTACCCGCTCCCTGTCACAGGCATCGGCAAACGGATTATATGTCGCCGACCGCATTCTTGCCCAAAAGGGCGACTTATAAAATCAAACGCTCCATAACCATATACGGGTTATGCTGCCATAAATTGAATTTCTCAAAAAGGAGTAGCAAACTATGAATGAAAAAATCAAAGTAGGCATTGTTGGATACGGCAACCTCGGAAAAGGCGTAGAACTGGCCATTCAGCAGAATCCCGATTTTGAACTGGTGGCTATCTTTACAAGAAGAACACCGGAACCGGGTTCCGGGCTGACCTCCATTGAAAAAATCGGCGAATACAAGGGTAAAATTGACGTTATGCTCATGTGCGGCGGTTCTGCTACCGACCTGCCGGTACAGGTCCCGGAAATCGCAGCGCAATTCAACACCGTTGACAGTTTCGACACCCACGCAAAGATTCCGGAATTTTTTGCTGATGTTGATCACGCTGCTAAAAAGGGCGGCACTCTTTCGCTGATCTCCGCCGGCTGGGATCCGGGTCTGTTCTCCCTCAACCGCGTATTAATGGATGCCGCGCTTCCGCAAGGCAAAACCTACACCTTCTGGGGCAAAGGGGTAAGCCAGGGGCATTCGGATGCAATCCGCCGTATTGAAGGCGTTGCAGACGGCAAACAGTACACCGTTCCTGTCGCTGAAACGCTCGAAAGTGTTCGCCGGGGTGAAAACAAAGATTTCACTACCCGCGAAAAACATCGCCGTGTTTGCTACGTTGTTGCAAAAGAAGGTGCGGATCTGAAACAAATCGAGCATGATATCGTTACCATGCCGAACTATTTCTCTGATTATGATACTGAAGTACATTTCATCTCTCAGGAAGAGCTTAACCGGGATCATTCCGGTCTGCCGCACGGTGGATTTGTTATTCGCAGTGGAGAAAGTGCAAAAAGTACAAAGCAGAAAATGGAATTCAGCTTGGAACTTGGAAGCAATCCGGAGTTTACCTCCAGCGTTTTAGTCTGCTGCGCACGGGCAGTAGCACGCATGGCCAAGGAAGGCAAAACAGGCGCGATTTCAATTCTGGACATCCCTGTAGGCTTGCTCTCGCCTCACACTGCTGATGAACTTCGCAAAGAATATCTTTAATCCTTATCTGCAAATCAACGGTCTCGGCCGTAAATAAAACCGGCTCGCAGGGTAGATATCTGCTGGCAAAACACACTTCATTCAACCATACATCCATGAAACAGCAGCTGAAACACAATATGCACCTGCGACCCGCGGCCATACCATCGGCTTTTTGCTGAAAATTAATTTGCAGCATTTTAGCTGAACTCCAGTGAATAAGCAAAACAGGACTATGGTTTTTCCACAGTCCTGTTTTTTATTTGTTGCTGCCCCGGGAAAACTAAATTTAACAAACACCGAAAATCATCCAATTGAGTTGAAATTACAAGCCCAAAAGATGATTTTTTCAACTATCAGGTTAATTTAAAATATTCTTGGGGATGATAACTTATGTATAAGCCGATCAATCTGGAAATGGGCGCCAGAATCCGTGAAATCCGCAAACAAACCGGTTTAACTTCTGAAAAGCTTGCAGAAGCAATCGGAATTTCAAATCAGTTTCTCTGCGACGTGGAACGCGGCAAAAAATCACTTTCCAACACCAATTTTGCTAAAATGTGCAAGTTGTTAAATGTATCCGCCGATTATATTTTCTTTGGCACGAAAGAAAACGAAAGCCGTAAACGCATTCACGATTTTGTGGACAGCATTGGCGAAGCTTATCTGCCTATGGTTGAACAATCGATTGCTAATACCATACAGATTGTCCTCATGACACGCGAACAGATGAATCAGGAAAAAGCAAACGCCATTCCATCAAATCAGGAACATTCAAAAGATGATTCACAATAATAAGCGCTCACCTTTTAGCCCATCAGTGTTTCCCCCACCTGATTTTTACATTATTTTTAAATTCAAAAAGCTCCTGCCCGAAAGGCAGGAGCTTTTGTCATTGATCATTGACTTTGATTATAACAGGCAAACACCCATTTTTTCTTGCAGAATCGTCTGCACCTGTTTCACATCCAGATCGCGGGGGCGAACCTTCTGCGCCGCACAAAGTGCTGCCGCAACACCAGCCGCCTGCCCCATGTCCATCATATTACCCATGGATTTTCCAGCGGCCTGTCCAAGCTGGGTAGCGGATGCACATCGTCCTGCCACCAAAAGGCCGTCCATCTTAATAGGCACAAGCGAGCGATATGGTACGCCAACGCCCGATTTCATCACTTCACGGAGATTTTCATCAAACCCAAGTCCGCCCGGATCAACAGCGCCATATTTCCGGCTGATTACATCCGGAAATTCTTTTCCCTGTTTGGCATCATCCAACGTGAAAACATACTCGCCAACGATTCGGCGGGTCTCACGCACGCCGACACACGCACCGGTACGCACCAGCCTGCATTCCTCCAAGCCCGGGATCTTATAATCATGCGCGATGCGCACAAAATCAGCCGCGACCTCAATGCCGGTTCGTTCACTGATATTGATCTGAGCCGTATCGGAAGCGTCGATCACACCGATTCCGCGCAAACCGCCGTTGTTGACCGAAAGCACGCCCGGAACAGTCGTGGGATCAAACGAATAAAACACCGAAACCGCATATTTTCCGCTTTTAAGCGCATCCTCCCAAACCCATTCAAAACTGCCGTTTGCAGGGTCATTGTAGGCGTGGAAAAAGCGGTCCGTATCCACATTATCCACCGCAAAAACAAGGGAAACCGGCATGAAACGGCCGTCCTCCTCACTGCCTTTGACCATTTCCGCTCCGGAGAAATACGCAATATCACCGTCTCCGGTACAGTCTACAAAAACATCCGCGTAAAAAATCTCTTCGCCGGATTTGTTGTTGGAAACCACCGCTTTTACCGTCCCGTTTTCCACAACAGCGCCCGTCACCGGAGTATGCAGGCGATAATGGCAACCGACCGACTCCAGCAGCCGGTAGGTCGCGAGCCGCAGATAATCCGGATGTATATGCGCATTATCACCATTAATCCAGTCGGTGCGGCCTTTGCGGAACGAGTCCGGGCTGAGCCCTTCAAGAACATCAAGCAGCTTTTGATGTACGCCACCCCGGCTTCCGCCGTTGCGGTACATCCGGTTCAAAGGCATCCAAAGTGCAAGGCTGGCAATACCGCCGAAAGAGCCCCGGCCTTCCAGCAAAAGGGTTTTGGCTCCATTCATGGCAGACGCGACTGCCGCACCAATTCCGGCCGGTCCGCCGCCGGCGACGATCACGTCAAAATGCTCCCCGCTTTGTGGGATGAAAGGTTCGACATCAGAACGCTGGATCATTTTCATTTCCTCCTGTTTTGAATGCAATGTTGTAAAGCAAAATGTGTATTGGATTGATAAGGTCAGTATATCTTTTTCCAAACAAAAAATCAAGATTAGCCGTAAAACAAAACCAATGTATTATACTAAATGTATTATTGTAACAACATATTACAAAATTTCCCTTTTTTCGCCAACGGTTAAAAAACGTTATTTTTTTATAAAAACCATTCCAGTGATGATTTTGACCCGTATCGGTTAAATCTTTGCTTTGTTTTATATACAAAAAGTATTATTTTTAATAAATTATACGAATTGTGGCGAATTTTGTCTCTTTAAATGAGCCATCAACCCAAGTTCCGTTCTTCTTGTTCTTGCAAAAGCACAGCACGGCAATTCTGCAGGTTCTTTTTTTGCTCATCACTGATTTTCGGATAGCTTAACTTCAATTCTTCTAATTGTTTGATCATCAATTCAGAAATGACCAGACGTGCATACCATTTTTTATCCGCCGGAACAATATACCACGGAGCCTGTTTTGTGGATGTATGTTCAAAGCAATCCTCATAAGCTGTGATATAATCCGGCCAGTAGGCACGTTCTTTCATATCGCTGATGTCAAATTTCCAATTTTTAGACGGATCATCGATTCGTTTCAGCAATCGAGACGTTTGTTCTTCTTTGGAAATATTGAGGAAAAACTTCATGGGAATGATCTGGTTTTCCAGCAGATATTCTTCTTTGTGACGAATCTGGCGAAAACGCATTTTCCAAAATTCTCTGTCGTTCATATCATGACCGGGAACCAATTCATGCACGCGTACAATCAAAACGTCCTCATAATACGAGCGGTTAAAAATTCCAATCTCGCCTTTTGACGGAAGCTCCCGGTCGGTCCGCCACATATAATCGTGCTTGAGTTCGGTCACGGTAGGTGATTTAAATCCGGTTACCCGGATGCCCTGCGGGTTTAATCCGGTCATAACATGTTTAATAGCACTGTCTTTTCCGGAGGTATCCATTCCCTGCAGAATGACAAGAAGCGCATACTTCCCTTGCGCATAAAGCATATCCTGAAGTTCAAACAAACGCTTTTTATTCTTTTCCAGTTGCTCCAGAGCATCCGCCTTGTTCCAATCACCAATCGGTTTTGTTTTACAGGCTTTCAATCCCTTTCCTTCCGGGTAGCAAAATTCCGAACCATTCATTCTACATATCCTCCTTTTTCTTTTTGTTTCATGGAAAATTTAAAGTACACTCTCCAGACACACAAAACCCGTCTGCATTCGTGCCTTTTTTAACCAAACACATTCTTTTTTAATTGACGGAAAACAAAAATAAACATCCGGACATCGCTTGAAAGTACGTATAAAAGCAACCGCTTTTGCAAATAAATCTTACCTTTATTATAGCCACACAAAAGATAACCTGCAATAATATTTAAAAGCTTTTACCGCATCACCAACAGAAAAGTTTTTTAATTTCTTTTCACTTGAATTATAAAGCCAATGCCTCTATTATTCTTTTTTATAAGAAACGCAATGCATCTGAGGCGGTTGAAAAAGAGTCAAAAAAAAGCTATAATATTTTTATAGTTTATCTGTTTGATGGAGGAATCAATATGGATTTTGACGGATATTTCGCAGGCATTGAGCCCGGTGGATTAAAAGATCCGTATGATGTAAAACTGCTGATCTGTTATCTGCTTTCAACAATATCCGAGCCGCTTTCTGAAGAACAACTCAATTACATTTTTCAAAGTGAAGGACTCGTCAATTATTTTTCTTATACCGTGGCACTGAAAGAATTGTTGGAAAGCGGGCATATCAAACCGGTTGCGGAACAAAATCAAACCAAATATGCCATCACCGAACTGGGGCAGGATTCTTCTAAAAAACTCCAGTCCAGCCTTCCCCGGTCATTACGGGATAAAGTCGTTTCTACCGCACTTCAGCTTCTCACTCGTCTGGAGCGCCGCAAAAATGTGGAAATCAGCCTGGAACATGTAGAAGATGGGTATTTGGTCCATTGTCGGATCAAAGACGTAGGAAGCGATCTTTTACAACTTACCATGTACGCAAATAATGAAATTCAGGCAAAAATAATGAAGATCCACTTCGAACGGGATACCGACCTGCTTTACCGCACGATCCTCGCCATTGGTGTGAATGATAAAGCGGCTTATGAAGACCTGATTAAGACATTCCAGCAAAAGGAATCCTCAGCTGAATAAAATTTTAAAACAAAAAGCCACAGAAATATGAACCGCCCCAGATTGAGCAGACAGTACAAAAAAGCCACTGGTGCAGGAATATT